>Ga0041059_1000374_pt1 | contig 32875 bp, 30 predicted proteins | sample AraColnosormetaG_FD_56232 | JGI IMG/M metagenome (GOLD analysis project Ga0041059, IMG submission 56232) | Arabidopsis roots microbial communities from North Carolina, USA - Col MF nosort | ecosystem: Host-associated > Plants > Roots > Unclassified | place: USA: North Carolina | collected...
CGCAAAAGTCATATTCATATCATGAACTAGTAAAATACAACAAAAAAAAAAACAATGAAAAAGCAGAGTTAGGTATAAAAAAACGCTATCCAATAAATTGAATATTGAAGAAGATTAATAAGAAAGGTGTAGGCTCGTAGTGCTAAAATCGAAAAGGGAATGATCCATCATCCAAGAGTGAATACATTTAACAGAAACAGAGACAATCTGTAATGGTAAAAGATAATTAGAATTCAAACCCCCAAAACGTATAACAATCGTCGTTTACGACAGTAGAATCGCATATTTACCCACCAAAACCCTATTGTCTTGTTGTATAGAAACAAACCAGAATCAAAACTGTAAGCACCTTCATATATTAGCAATCCATAGCATAAGATTACCTGAATGAGTACTCGCATCCACAAACACACATGCACACACAAAATCTCTTCTCTGTAGCACCAACACGACTAAGCCTTCTTCTTAGCTCACTGGATCTTCCTCAGCTCGGTGTCCCGGTCTCAGTAATTGCAGCTTCCTCTTTTATTTCTGGAGTGGGGCTACTTCCACGTTCACTACTCGAGCTGCTGCTATTAACCACTTCGCTGGTCTCAATCAGTGGCAGAGAGTCTGTGATTGGTGAAGCGGAAATAGCAGGAAGAAGTACATTCTCCTCTGAATGCTTCGGTTTGTTCAGAGCATTACAGTGAGGGCAATAGTATGTAATGTAAGCAAAATCCTCTTTCCGAGCAAGTCCTGCATTTACAAAGCATATTGCAAAATTATGTTAGAAATAAGTATATAGTTGAAAGATTCAGGTAAAGGATTTGCTTAAACATTCATTCACCATTGTGCATACGACAGTTTCCACAAATGAGCGCATATGATTGTGTGGGATCTTCGCCCACAAGTAGAGCCGCAATGCGTGAGATCCAACTGCCATCATGAGCAGCATATCCCTGAGGGCTGTAATGCTCAACCAACATCTGCTGGTTTTGCTCTGTGGTGCCTGGAAATCTCTCGCTTGTTCCAGAATGGTGAGACTCATCATCAGAATGATGTGTTGAAGTGCTCCCAGAACCGTGGGGTCTTGTATTTGGTTGCCTTCGATTCCTCAACCCACGTGATTGGTTAACCTCCATGTCATTGCTCTTGCCCGAGGATGGATCGAGTTGGGATTCATCTCCTAAATATACTTTCAAGCCTGAATCGGCACCCAATTTGGATGCCAGGACAGTTGCGGCAGCTGCCTTTGCAGCTGGGTCCGGGTCATATCTCTGCATCAAAACAATTCTGTTAGCACCAGCTCTACATGCAGTAGTTAACCTCTTCAAGTCGGCAAACATTGATCTCTCTTTCGTTGCATGGCTATGCCACGCCTACGAGACATACTTAAGAAAACCACTTTATGTATTTCTATTGCTATATACAGGCATAGATGCATGTCTCTGTTGGCATTAAATACAATGAATTCCAACTGCCATGTCAGACTAAGATTCCAACTTTCTATTCATAATTGCTATTATCCCAAAATATGGACAACAATCTTCGAAAACATAGTCACTCACTATCCAGTAACTATAAATGATAACCGTTGGAAGAATCAGTACTTGTCATAAACGGAATTACCACAAATTCTCTGTGTTCTCAAGACTAGTAATCTCACCTGAATAAGTTGTTGTGTGGTATAATAATTGGTCCTTTCTTTAAGTTCATTGATTTTCGCCAACCTTTCAGCTCGAAGCTTTTCCAAGGTCTTTTGATCTCTGCGGTCAACTATACAACCATTTTTACACAGAATTAGAAACAGAGAAGCTACGAGAACACACCAACATCTTAACATGAAATGAGCATATAAACACAAGACTCACACATCTTTGAGAAGCTGACGATTGAGGAATAAGCAAGAGCAGAAACAGCAGGTAAGATAAACATTGGCAAGATCCGGAAACTCCTCATTCTCCAATCCAAATCTTCCGTTCTGGTTGTCAGGATCGCATAACCCACAGCAATTATCTAAAAAGGTAACAAATTTACCACATCATCGCAATCTACTAAGCTCAAACATTCAAATTTCACAATCAATTGTGTTGCTGACCTCGAATAATACAGAGGAAACGATGAGATTTCTGGTGAGTTTCCTCCATGAAATCGATCTACGCTTCATCCTTGATAAAACAGTAGCTTCTTCCCTTGAGATGTATTGAAGTCTCTTCTCGAAATCGTCACCTCTAACCCTAAATATCCCATTCCACAAACGCGAAAAGAATCCATTTTGCTTCTTCTTCACGCTATCGGCGGTTGCGGTTGCGGTTGCGGCCACGGCAGCGGCGGAGGAATCATTCGGCTCACCTTTCTCAACGACCGCTCCTTCCTGCTCCTGCGCCATATCCTATCTTACCTTCCAACCACCACCACCACAAACTACAGAAACCACTGCAAAATCAAACAATCTATTCATCAGAACCTGAGGAGACTTGAGAAGCCAGAAATGGTTTGACTCGGGATCAGAGAATCGCCCACTTGCCTGATTCTCTTGATATGAAATTCTCTAGAGACGGAGGATTTGAATATCTCGAAGAGAAGAACAACTGGCGATGATGATTGGCTTCTTCTTTCTCTCCGACACTTTTCTTCTCCTTCGAGAAGCCAAAGGGGAGGAATTCGAGATCCACCGGTACAGCCACACCTTGACGTCAACGCACGTGATCTCCACGTGCTTCTGTATTCAAAAACCTCGACCCATTACTAGCCCACCATCTTCCAACTTTATTGGGCTTTAAATTGAATATTAACAAACAAAAAATTGAATATAATAAGGTTGAAAAAGATTAAATTGTATTTATTAAATACACACCCAGTGGGACTCGAACCCACAATCGCTTGATTAGAAGTCAAGCGCCTTATCCATTAGGCCATGGGTGCTTTTTGTTTACTGAATCAAACACAAACTATTTCTCAAAGATAATACAGTCATAGTGGGCACGTCATTATTACCCGTCCGATGAGATGGGTTAAACTAGGCCGTCGTGTTATAATGTCAAGGGCGTTGTCTTCCCGCTTAAACTTGGAGCTCGGCAATAAGCTGAAGGGTTTGGTGTCGGACCAATTCTACGATGAAGCATTGAGACTGTACAAGCTAAAGATTCATTCTTTAGGGACCAATGGCTTCACAGCTATTCTTCCTTCTGTCATCAAAGCTTGCGCTTTTCAACAAGAGCCTTTCTTACTTGGCGCACAGCTTCATTGCCTTTGTCTCAAAGCAGGTGCAGATTGTGATACAGTTGTTTCCAATTCTCTCATCTCTATGTATGCGAAATTCTCGAGAAAATATGCTGTACGTAAGGTATTCGATGAAATGCTTCACAGAGATACAGTTAGCTATTGTTCCATCATCAATAGTTGTTGCCAGGATGGGTTGTTGTATGAAGCGATGAAGTTGATTAAGGAGATGTATTTTTATGGTTTTATTCCCAAGTCCGAGCTGGTTGCATCTCTATTGGCTCTCTGCACTCGCATGGGAAGCAGCAGTAAGGTAGCAAGAATGTTTCATGCTCTTGTTCTTGTTGATGAGAGGATGCAGGAATCAGTTCTATTATCAACGGCTTTGGTTGATATGTACTTAAAGTTTGATGATCATGCGGCGGCTTTCCATGTGTTTGATCAGATGGAGGTGAAGAATGAGGTCTCATGGACTGCCATGATCTCCGGTTGTGTTGCAAATCAGAATTATGAAATGGGCGTTGATTTGTTTCGAGCAATGCAGAGAGAAAACTTGAGGCCCAATCGTGTCACACTGTTGTCTGTTTTACCTGCATGTGTAGAATTGAATTATGGCTCAAGTCTGGTGAAGGAGATTCATGGATTTTCTTTTCGTCATGGATGCCATGCTGACGAGCGGTTAACAGCTGCTTTTATGACCATGTACTGCAGATGTGGTAATGTAAGTCTCTCTAGGGTTCTTTTCGAAACATCAAAAGTGAGAGATGTTGTAATGTGGAGTTCAATGATTAGCGGCTATGCGGAGACTGGAGATTGCTCTGAAGTTATGAATCTGTTAAATCAAATGAGAAAAGAAGGAATTGAAGCCAACTCGGTTACTCTATTGGCAATTGTCTCAGCTTGTACCAATTCGACATTGTTGAGTTTTGCATCTACAGTCCATTCTCAAATCCTGAAATGTGGCTTCATGTCACATATCTTATTGGGAAACGCCCTCATAGATATGTATGCAAAGTGTGGCAGTCTTTCTGCAGCGCGTGAAGTATTTTATGAACTTACTGAGAAAGATCTTGTGTCATGGAGCTCAATGATTAACGCATACGGTCTTCATGGACATGGTTCAGAAGCTTTAGAAATCTTTAAAGGGATGATAAAAGGTGGACATGAAGTAGATGATATGGCGTTTCTTGCAATTTTATCGGCTTGCAACCATGCTGGCCTGGTAGAAGAAGCTCAAACCATATTCACACAAGCTGGGAAATACCACATGCCAGTCACATTGGAGCATTATGCTTGCTATATCAATCTTCTTGGCAGGTTTGGGAAGATTGACGATGCCTTTGAGGTCACAATAAATATGCCAATGAAACCAAGTGCCAGAATATGGAGTTCTCTGCTATCTGCTTGCGAGACTCATGGCAGGCTTGATGTTGCAGGAAAAATTATTGCAAACGAGCTAATGAAATCTGAACCCGATAATCCAGCCAATTATGTATTGCTTAGCAAGATTCACACAGAATCTGGTAACTACCATGCTGCAGAAGAAGTAAGGAGGGTTATGCAAAGACGGAAACTGAACAAATGCTACGGATTCAGTAAAATTGAACCTGAATTACAGATTGAAGATTACCAAGGAAAATCGTGGAGTCCTATATGAAGATTCTATCTAAGCACTGTTCTCTTTCTGCATTTCAAAAGCAGCATCACTGATGCAGAATGTTCCAACAACTCAAGTAAGGAATAGTTCGTAAATATTTGCTGAACTTGATTTAGAAGATTGTTAATTTTACATGGCCACAGATTCTAATCCATGCTTTTTGTTATTGCTTGGACCTATCTCTGAGGGATGCCAGTGTGATCATTTCACGAGTATATGATGTGCTCTGCTTTGCTACGGATCCATTTCTCAAACTGATCTGAGCCTTTTCTAAGTGATGTTTTGTTGATGTGCTACTACGCTAAATATGGATCTGAAAGAGATACCATAAGTGAAGCCTGCAATTTCTGAAGCCTGAAGGTAATGTAATGTATTTTTGTGGTTTCATCAGAACCTTGAGCTCATCAGTGCTGTTTATCTCTTTCTTTCAGGAGGATATTAGCATAAACTACCATGCAGTATCTTTCTTACTGATATATTCACTATCAATATAAGTGATTATGGGATTTGAGCAACTTATTAGAGAGAAAACCAAAATCACTGCAAAACTGGAATCCAAACAGCTCACAGAGGCTTGGTGTTGAGGCTTTGCCAACGGAACTGATATACTGGATGTTCAAGAACCGACACCCAGAAGTAGCAATTTGGTTGATCAAAGCATGATGGAGGAAGAAGAGAAAGCTGAAGAAGATGTTGATGTGAATATGGAAGAAGCAGAGAATGATGTCATTGTGTTGGATTGATTGAGGAAACTCAAAACACCAAGAACAGAAACCAAAATATAGGTGATAGTTTTGATGTAGTAGATATCATAGAATTTCATTTCAAACATGGGATAGATAGAAGTATATGTATTTGAGACCATAAGAAGACAACCCTTGTAGCCTAGCACAAGTATATGCTGGCATAATGTTGTATTATATCCACAAGTTGATTATAAGTCCTAGTATGGTTTATGTAGAAGTAGAAGTATAGAAAAAGAGGCAGATCATGTGTGAACGATATAGGAAAAAATGCATCAAACATGCAACAAAGATTTAGGTGTGAACGCCAACTCCTAATCATTTCATTCATATCCAACATCTCATAAGGAAGAACACATGCAAAACAGAAACAACAAACTGCATGCTAAATAAAACAAGTTCAAAGACAAGGATCCAAGTATACCCTTACAAGAAGCAGACAGGTAACTGATAGTTAAACCATATTAAATGTCACTGCAAGTGACGTTACACATCAGATTAGATTGTTTATCCAATCAATGTCCATCATGAGGAAACTGTCCAGTTGTAAGTCTTCAACTGAGAATATTGATTCTGCAGTTGCATCGGTTGGGAGATAATATTCATCGACCATCTCTGTAATCTCAGTAGAAGCAGAAACATCAGAGGAAGCAGGAACTTCAGAGGGAACCTGGGTTGTTGCCGGGAGTGTGGTGGCATGGGAAGGTACATGCACAACTGATGAAGCATAGTTTGTTGCTATTGTCTGTATGTCGAGCTTGGACAGAGGCCGGACAGAACCTTCTGGAAGCTGCGGCTTTTTATCAGTGGGAAAATTGTAAACTCCCTTCTCACCCCTAATACAGAACAAAGCAGCATCATAGGCTCTAGCTGCCTTCTCTGGAGCATCGTATGAACCTAGCCATATTCGTCGTCCAGTCTTTGGAACTCTGATTTCAGACACCCATTTGCCCCAAGACCTCTTTCGGACACCCCTATAGCATTTAAATTTGCGATCTTCATGAGCTCCTTTGAGTGAAGAGCTAATAAAAGGAGATTTAGGAGGAGAGGGTGGCATTATATCCTAACAGAAGCAAAATTTTCAGAGTAGTGTTTTACAGTTTTATGCACAAGTACAGGGACTGTGGAAACTGAAAAGTAAGGGTATTGAAAGCAGAAAGAACTTTTGTGTTGAACTATGGAGCAAGTGGTGATGAAATGGAGAGGCACGCGATGTTTACCAACAGCACGTGGCAATGTAGAAACTGCGATTGTGCCAGCGTAGTAGAGTCCTCGAGAGTTGCATCCGCGGGGATCGACTAATAAGGTAAAAGCCAATTTATTTGTCAAGCATACGTTTCTTAAAGGAGAGGCACCGCAAAAAGAAAGTAAAAAGGAGAGGAAGAACTTACGATTTATTTAAAGTCAGATGACCGTTTTTTCCCCCAAGTTGAGACACGCGTACGAACCACCGCAGTTTCTGAAGATACCATTCGATCAATCCAAAGCTAGCAAAAGTTCTAATCTTGTTGTCCATATGTTAACCAGAAAAGCAAAGCATTAAGTTTGATCGACATCACTTGCTGGAAACATTTGGAACCGGAGCTTCTTGTCGTATTCCTGTAATCCGAGGAACCAAGCCTAACAACATTGAAATGGAAAGAATGAATCAAACTGGAGAAAAGGGAAAGAGGGGAAAGAAAGGTAAAATGGTCTGCAGATCTTCTGATATCAGAAACATTAACTAGGATCATATATTCTCAGTTACATAATTATATACTTAACTGCACAATGCACTAGAAGTCTAGAACATAATCTTGTACTACAGTTGTAGAATCTTCTATTATCACCTAGATGAACTGCAAAGGGATCATTTGATGATCGTCATACTTAGCACATGAATCTCCATCAGCAAACTGGTTAAATGTGGAAACTGCAAAGAGACAGGTACTCATCTAAGTAAATATCAGGTAGTTATGGAAATTTCTCTACAGAGCAAACGCATTTAATACAAAACATCCAGATTTGAACTCATCAGACTACTGTAATTGCTACCTTTCTCTCTTTAACGCAATGGCTTGGCCTTCAATTACAGCAAATGACTAAATGCAGCACGCACAAGAATATGCTTATTGGAAAATTTCGTATACAAACTGATTGGTATGCCTCTTCTAGGTGCTCGAAGAACGGAATCCTGTGAGTTACTATTTGGTTTCCCAGCTACTACGACTCTTCACTACCAAAGAGGCCCAAAAGTGGGAAGAATGTATTCAGAAACTAACAATGTCTTAAACCCTTCTTCCAAAACCCTTAAGTCACAAATCTTTACAGAACAAAAGAGAAGTAAATAGACCAATCTCATATAAACATCAACAAGAAGCAGACAATGTCACAAAACATCCAATAAAACCTTCTATGTAGATAAGATCATTATGTTCAAAACTTAACAAGAATGCTATAGAGATTGCAAGGATTTTGTTCTACCAATACCACCTTCCTTTTAGCACTCCAATCGTTTAAAAGACTCAGCTTACAGAATATTAGGATCTGAAACTGTTTGCTTTTCGATCTGAAGCTGGAAAGCTTCAGAGAATTCCTTTAGTAAAGACTCGTGAACTATATCGATCAACCTCAAATCATCAACCATTCCGTGTTCTCCATCTTCAAGCAAGCCCTTTATGTTTCCAACTTTCCGGTCTCTAATCCCACATGGAACTATCCAGTTGAATGGTGTTAGATCTGTAGTGACATTAAGAGCTAAACCATGATATGTTATCCATTTCGACACACGAATACCTATCGCCGCCACTTTTTGGTTGCCTATATATACCATTTGCAAACAAAAAGAAATCAATCTCGGAATATATATTAGATCACTTACAAAATCATCCATTTGAAATATGAGACATACCAACCCAAACTCCAGTTAAACCGTCAAGACGAGAAGCTTTAATGGAGAAAGTTGAGGAAAGCACACGGATGACAATCTCTTCAAGCATCCTGAGGTACCAATGAAGATCCATCTCGTGATTTCGAAGATTGATTATAGGATACATAACTAGCTACATTTTCAAACATTCCTATAATCAGCTTGAAGAGCTCATTAGAAAACACACAGAAACTTCCAATGCATTGTTGACATTATTACCTGACCAGGGCCATGGTAAGTGACTTCGCCACCACGTTCAGTTCGATAAACATTGAAAGGAGCATCCTTTATATCGAAATTGAGATAATCCTCTGTACTAGCAGTTCCCATTGTGTAAACAGGAGAGTGTTGTAACAAAATCACTGTATCAGCGCAGTCTTGGTTTCTATCAATCAATGTCTTTTTCTCCTCGACAATGCTCTTCTGCCATGACCAAGCTTTCTTGTATGGAACCAATTTGTCGTAAAGATCAAAACACAGGCACCTGCAAAATTGATAGTGATTGCACGGAAGGTGTTCGTTAAAATGCCTCAAACAGAAAATAGAGAGCACAAAAAAGGAAACTTTACTTTCTGGGGATTTCATGATTCCCGGAGTTTAAGATCTTGACAGATCTAACTAATCTGTTTCTCTTCGCGTTAGTACGATGGTGATGATGAATTCCCGAAACTAGAGTTTCTACTCCATTCAGCAACTCCATAACTCTGTACTAAAGAAGAAAGTGGAATTTACTTAAAATTTATTTCTGTAAATATACAGTCATTCAATTTTTAGCCAATCAAAAACGACGGAAACAACAATTTTGACTCTACAAAATAATATGTAAATGTAATTAATTATTTGAAACCAAAAAAGCAATCTTTATGGATAACAGATATTTTACAAGCTTAATTTGAAGAAGAAGATAACAAAACAAAAAAAAGAGCGTGGCTTTATCTATCATCTGGTATCCACTATCCACAACTGGGGTCAGCTTCTGGTTCTCTCTCTCGGTAACTTTCTGAGCTGAAGAACCCTAATTCTTATCTTCACCGGATTCCGGGTATAGGGCTTTGTAAAGTTGTTGAATTTACAAAGAAAGATATGCTGGTTTGTCTGGGTTTTGTAGAAGAATCTGTGTTGTTGCTTTGAGATTAAAGTCCGAACAATGTTGGGTTTGATTCATGTCCTTGATGAGCTCGTCAATGGTCTTATGCCACTGCTTATCATTCAGTAGTCAAAACCCAGATCCTGAATCATCATCATCTTCTCTTCTTCGTTATAAGCCTTGTGATTCGATTTCGTTGTGGGGTAAGAGAAGGAAGAAGCTTTGGAGATTTGTTCCCAGTGCGGAGAAGAATAACAGTCATACGGGTAATAATAATAAGAGGAGAAGAAGCTGGTGGCAGAGGTTTTTCTTTGATGATGATGGGAATTGGCTTGGTTTGAGAGACGACGACATTGTTGATGAGACTACTGAGCTTGCAAAGGATGATGAGATGTCTGATGAAGAGAAATTCGAGACTTGGAAGAGACGAGCAGAGGCGATTGTCGAGCTACGGGAAGGTCAGGAGGAGATTGGGGATAGTGGTGTTGTTGCTGATGTGACCAAGAAATGGGAGGATTGGATTGTGGATTCAGATGATAGTTTTGTTGAGTCTTGGACCCGAGACTCTGCTGGTAGTGACGACAATTTAGAGCTTGATGAATTGACAATTCCAGATGGAGGGTTGGTTAAAATGGTGAGGGATATGGTTTTAGGTGCAGAAGAGGAAGATATTCTTTACGAAGACCGTATTTTTCGTTACGCTTCTTCAAAATCGGTGAGTTATGCTACATAGCTCTCTCTGTTGATCTTGTTCCTTAATTGATGATATGTGTGATTCTTAGTTCATTTGTTAGTGATTGTAATGTTCTTCCAGATGATTGATCAATGCTCATTGACGTTGTAACTCTTTACAGGCAAAGTTTTTGGCGGTCTTAATTCTCATTCCATGGGCATTAGACTTTTTGGCTCATGATTATCTACTTATGCCCTTCTTAGACAGGTGATTTTCTTCATTTTTGCTGTTAATTCCCCAGGTTATGTCTCTATTTACGTTGTGTTAGTCCCCAGTTTGATTATTTAGTCTGTGCCTTTACTTAAAGATATGTGAAGACTGTACCACTTGCTGCCCAGACGCTTGATGTGAGACGAAATCAGAAGCTAGAAATGGTTAAGGAACTTAATAGAGAAAAAGCTAGGTACCGTCTTGAAGTTGAGATTGGCAAATCTCCGCCGCTTTCTGACGATGATTTATGGTGGGAGATGCGGGGTAAAGCGTAAGACTCGACTCCACATTTTTAGTTTCTTTTGATGTCAAAGGTCGTAAACCCATCTTGATCGTGTACCAGATAGTTTCTTTTGATAGCCTCACTGTGTTTCTTTTTGTGTTCCTCCCATTGGTTTCTTCAACAGTTTGGAACTGCGTGATGAGTGGAGACTAGAGAACCGGAAAGCATTTGCCAACATATGGTCTGATATGGTGTTTGGGATCTCCTTGTTTGTTCTTTTGTACGCCAATCAGGGTAGAGTAAGTTTCCGTTTCCAACCGTGATTAAGCCCACCTAAAATGGCATTCTAAGTTTCCTTTCAAGCTGCTATGTTGTTAACATGTACCTTTTTGGGTTACTTCATGAACTTTTTTCAGGTAGCCTTGTTGAAATTTACAGGATATAAAATCATAAACAACATTTCAGACACGGGAAAGGCATTTCTCATCATCCTGATCACCGACATATTCTTGGGGTAAATGTCCAAATCTTTGCTTTCATTAAGAGCAACCACCAGAACTGAAGCTCATAACAAACGTTAAATCAAAGCTGTTACTGTTCCAATAACCTGATATTAGCGATAGATCTACCAATAGTCCATTAATGCTTCTCTTTATAGGTACCATTCTGAATCTGGATGGGAGACATTGTTAGAGATAATAATGGAACATTATGGTCTTGAAGTTGAGCAATCTACTATTACCATTTTTATCTGCCTAGTTCCCGTTATTATGGACGCTTGTGTTAAGCTCTGGGTATCTTCTTTTCTCCTTTTTTATGCTCTTTTGATTTCTATGTCTCTGCTTTGTTTCGTCTTCTTTGCTCATTATCTCGTCTGCATTTCTCAACTGTTTTTTTCTGCTTCTTATGTAGCTGTTTAAGTTCCTTCCAAGACTGTCTCCGCGAGTTTCCAACATATTCCAGGAGATGAAACGTCACTGAGTAGTACCCACCATTGAAACCCTCCACTTGAGTTCTGTGTCTCTATCACACAAACCATTCTTCAGCTTTATTTACGTTCAGATAGACATAAGAGAAACATAGGCTATTTTTTTGGTCACTCATCTTGATCTTAAAATATATTTTTTGGTTGAATTTTTGGTGAACGATTGAGAGAGCACTAATCTGTTGGCTCTCTCACCAGTACTTGGTCATGTACACAATAAACAAACCTACAAAAGAAGCCCTTTCGGATATGGGCTTTGGGCCTTGGAATTTGGGCTTTGGGTGTATGTTTACTTGTGAAATAGTAGTAATCTTCTTTACGGTAAGTTACAAGTCTCGTCACTTTTTACTTGTGTCTTGGGTTATCTTTTTTGCTTTTTTATGGTTGATTTGATGATTAAGATTTAAGAGCTCAAACTTCCACACAAAGCTCTCTCATGCCTTTGTTGAATGAAGACACTTTTCTCTCTTTTGGACCAAGCTCTCAATGTCTTAAAAGCTGACCATGCAAATAAATGTACAATGTTTTGATTAGCAAAGACATTTACTAGGTTACCCTCTCTCTACTAGACCTCTAAGCGGATCAGTTAGATTCCTTTGTAGAAAAAGTTATCTACAATGAAAACGAACTGTCTGCAAATAGTGTTATTAATTGATATAATTGTAATTGCCCCCATTTAACATGGCGGATTTTACGGGCCATTGCACAGTTAAAACCTCAAATAATCATCATTTTATAAGCAAAACCAATAAATTAAACTGAATCATCATTAGTTTAACTTTACACCATTTGCTAATAGTTTTTGGTCAAAATCTGAAGCTGACGAAGTCCAAAGCACACAGAATCGTGTCAGAAATTAAAAGCATACTTGTCCAAACAAGACAATGTCTCCTTTTTTGTTATTGTACTTAAAAAAAAAAGGAATTGGAACAAGAAATTGCAAAGTGAAAACGAGACCAAATTGAAAAAAACAGAGCAAGTGGTATTAAAGATAATTTAGGTAAATAAGAAGGAGGAATGTCTGACAAGACTTCCCATTAAAAGCCATTCCTTGCAGCCTTTGACCAAATCTTAGCCCTTCGTTGTGTAACTCTCTTTTCAAGACACAAGCACAATAAATATGAACATCATCACCTAAAGATGAACACAAGTTTTTAAAAACTTAACCCAAATATTTTACTTGTTACATACAACAGAATTTCATTTTGACCAAAACAAAAGGATTTTTTTTGTATTACGCCATCAGAATTTACCAAACCATGGACGAGGCCATTCAAATATTGTGTGACATTACCATTTCTATTTGAAAAAAAATCTAGACTGGCTTCTTTCTTATTTATCATCATAGACTCATAGTCATATATATTCAATCCTAAGAATCTAAAGATTAATTATGATTCTATAAAAACCCCTTTAATAAAACATCAACTCTAAAAAGAAAGAAGAGAGGTGTAGAAGTTGTTTTTTTATAAAACAGCTCATATCTTCTTCTTTCCCCCGACAAGTTCGGTTCCCTTCTTCTCTCCTCCTCCACCTTCTCTCCATTTTCTTACCTCTCAACAAGTTTACACAAACAAAAAACCAAAAAAAAACAAAAAAAAAAACAATTTTTTAAAATTCTTTTCTTAGACAAAGACAGAGACAGAGAGAGGGGAAGATTTTGGGTTTGGTGTTTTTCTCCTTTTCTTCATTGAAAGTTGTCTTCTTTTTTAATCTTCTTTGATTAAAATGGGTAATGTGACGTCAAATGTGGCGGCCAAGTTCGCATTCTTCCCGCCGGAGCCAGCAACATACGGCGTAACGAAGGATGACGAGACCGGGAAGCTGGTCTTCGCCGGAGTGTCGGCTGACAAGAACGTGGAAGTCCACCAACTCACCACAAAGTCCGGCAACAAAGTTGTTGCCACGTTTTGGAGACACCCTTTTGCGAGATTCACGCTTCTCTATTCCCATGGCAATGCCGCTGATCTTGGCCAAATGGTCGAGCTATTCATCGAACTCCGTGCTCATCTCCGCGTCAACATCATGAGGTATATCTTAAAAACTTTAATGGTTAGATTCTTGACGTTTGACTTGTTTTTAAATGTTTTGATGGCATTTTGAAACAGTTATGATTATTCAGGATATGGAGCTTCAACAGGAAAGGTAACCAAAGAGAAATCATTCAAAACTATAAAACCTTAATGTGATTTATTCAGATGTTTTTGTGTTCTTGACTTTTTTTGTTTTTCTGGTTCTTTTTGGTTTAGCCGTCTGAATTCAACACGTATTATGACATAGAGGCAGTGTACAGTTGCTTGCGGAGCGATTATGGGATCAAGCAAGAGGAGATAATTCTGTACGGTCAGTCTGTAGGAAGCGGTCCAACGTTGCACATGGCTTCTCGGTTGAAGAGGCTTAGAGGAGTTGTTCTTCACAGCGCCATTCTCTCTGGAATCAGAGTCTTGTATCCTGTCAAAATGACTCTCTGGTTCGATATATTCAAAGTAAGAAAAGCACACACAAAAGATTTGCTTTTGGTTGGGTTACATATATACTCTGTTCCTGTCTCATCTCTTTGTTTTGAATGTCTTACTGCAGAACATAGACAAGATTCGCCATGTCAACTCACAAGTCCTTGTCATACATGTAAGTAAAAGCTTTAGATCTAGTGGATTTGTCTGTCTTCTTCTTTCTGTTGATTTGTGCTGATTGATTTGTGATGAGCTGCTGCAGGGCACAAATGACGAGATTGTTGATTTGTCTCACGGGAAACGACTGTGGGAGCTGGCGAAGGAGAAGTATGATCCGTTATGGGTGAAGGGAGGAGGGCATTGCAACCTCGAGACTTACCCTGAGTACATCAAGCACCTCAAAAAGTTCGTAAATGCAATGGAGAAACTCTCTCTAACCAATCCACCACCCAAACAACTAACTAATGAGCCCAGTATCACCGAGACTAAGCACAATCGGTGCTTGAAATTCGGGAAACGGTAGTAGCAGAATCACAAGACAATTGGTTTGGTAGATTTCTTCCTTGGCATCGCATGTGCAGAGTTATTTCCTCAATGTGATCAAAACCAATGCTAAACACAGGGTCACAGACAACGGCGTAACAGAGATCATCTAGTGAGGTATTTCACTGTAGAATGTTGCCCTGCTTTTGGGTATTTGATCGATGTTCAATCTCCTGTAAAAATGTAGCTTCAAGTTTGGGGGTTTCTGTAACACATCATTACTTGTAGGAGAAGCAACACAGAAAAGATGTAATCAGCATTTCCTTCGAACTATCTAGTGCTCCTTAGCGAGACAATTAAGTACATTACCACAAAATACTCTCACATTATAACTATACATCTGGGATCAAGAGTACTAAATCATCCTAGGTTGTCTCGTCAGGAGAATCTTGAGCCCCTCTGCTACAACTTAAATCGACATCAGAGTCTATGGAAGATTCACGATGAATGAAGGACGAATATTCATCATCTTCTTTGGGTGGCTTATAGTCTTTACCTCTCCAAATCACGACCTGCTCCTTGTCAAATGTCACCAGGATGCAAGGGACCAAATCCTTCACACAAACTTAGATGTTAGTGTTTGTTCAAACAGAAACCTGAAGCAGTAAAGAGGTCTCCAAGGCTTGACCAACAGATGAAGTTGGACAGCAAAGAAAGTGAAAGGGACAGGAAGAAACATCTCACCCTAAGCTTTGCTCCAATTTTCTTGTAATCCTTTCTCTCTAGTCCCAAGCAATCAATACGTACTAATTCACTCACGAGGAAAGCATCTCTCACCATTGGAACAAGACTACCGTAATAACCATTCTTGGCTGAAACAAAAATTTCAGGCAAAAGTGATTAAGAATATTGACACAACCAGAATTTAAAAATAAAAAGGCATGGAAAAGGTATGGACCAAGTTTTGTCAAGGCAGGAACAGCTAGCCCTTTCTTTCTCATTGCTTTGGTCTCATCGATGCTTAGACCATCAATTGTTGTTTTAATCAGCCTAGGGTACACTGGTTCATGAGGTTTCCACAACATCAATGGGATCTTAGGCCTTTTCTTGGGATCGTAGTTTCGCCCTCTATATAACACAAGTGTACCAGAGTGTTTAGAGACTACCTGGCCAAACGTTTTGTCCTGTAACAACAAGCAACACGGCTGTACAAGTCATTCTTTAGATTCCACAAATCATATACTAAAAGAACAATATCAGATTCATAAAAGACGACACCTCAAGGTGGAATATAACGTTCTTCATATCGAGGGTTGGGACTCCAAGACATTTGACCCGAACTGCTTCAGCATGTTTCCAATGATTATAGACATCATTCAGCATATTATGAGTCAAACCATCTCGCCCTACACATACCCCCAAAGCAACCATTCAGCATAGAAATAGCAGTATACAAAAGAAACAAAAGAGTGCATTCGTTATTGGTGACCAAAAAGGAAAGTTTTCTAAGCCCTGACAAGAAGACACACACCCTTCAAATTTCTCAATTTAACCACATCTATCAATGACAGTAAGGTAGACTACAATCTCATGAATAAGGAGTGAAGAAACGAATACCAAGATTGACTTGTCTTTTAGTTTTGTTCCTCTGACACAGCTCCACCAGAAATTTCCTTTCAGCTTCAGTGAGTGATGCCCCTTGAATCTTCTCTCTCACTTTCCTTCTTTTCTCTTCCAGCTTCGGATCCTCCACTCCGTCAACAGACTCTACCTTTGGATTAACCGCCGGCGCACAGACACCGGTCCATTCCCGGTCCAATCGATCAGGACCAAAAGGTGAATACTTTGGTTCTCTCAAGCCAATTGGCCTCACATTTGAGCAACTCTCTGTGTAACTGAACCGGAAATCGAACGGAAGATCAGAGTGAACCGTCTTCACACCTTCCAGCGAAGAAGGTGGACGGTACTGCGGCTTTGGCTTCTTCTTATTGTTGTTTTTCTGGTTAAAGTCAGGATTTTCGGAGGCTGACGACGACAAAGGCGGCGGTGATTGAAAATTGTAAAGGTCTCGGAGTCGTGACGAGGAAATTGTTTGGTCGTGAAGGCGGCGCGTGAGAAGTGTAAAAGATGATGGGTTATGGCGGGAGAGACGAATCAAGAACATTTTTTGCTTCTACGAAGTCGACGAACCAGTGGAGAGAGACTGAAGAAGAAATCGGAAAGAGGCTGAGGAAGGAACTTCTTGTTGCTTGTTTCTTCTCTCTACTTGCTCTCTCAAAACATGGGCCTAACATTATAGGGCCCATTAGTCAAGTCGGCCTTTAAGTTTGACTTATCCCTGCCGTGTCACTTATATAGTGCCTTGGCGCGCTACTAACTAGGGCCACGTCTGCGAGAATGAGTTTGCCTAACGAAGGAGCTGGCTTCTCTGAAACTGCTGGAGTCCGGCCATCTACAACCCCAACCTCTCTTGTTGATATCTCTGAAGATGAGCAATCCACAACCGCTCCTGAAACTGCTGTGCTCCGGCGGCCATCTACAACTCCTACCTCTCTTGTTGATATTGAGCAATCCACAACCGCTTTTGATACGGCCGATCAAGCAATCACAAAGAAAGATCTCTAAAAAAAAGTGCATGGGAGGCTTTTATAACCGAAACCTATGTTCTTGATATGAGTGCTGGAGATATCTCGATGATGGTCTAGTCCAGTCCAGCCATCTCACCTCGATTTTCCACGTCTTCAGATTTTACTCCGTAATTTAATGGTAAGCTAAGTAAGTTGATGCAATGTTAAATTCATTCTGTTCATAAATCCTTAATTTTTCTTTGTCAATATATATAGGAACCTTCACTCCATTCGTATGTATTTGGTGTGGAGATTATCTTAAAGAGGACGAATACTGAGACTTTCGGTATTAAGACTCTTTGTCTGACTGATAACCAGTCGTTTAACCTTTTTCTCCAATGCTTAGATATGGAAGGATATACTGGTTGATCCTCTTTAAAAAAGTAATTGCTTCAAGTTTATTTATACAAAAGAAAAGCTCTCGGAATTTTTTTGTAGTACTTTCTTAGTCGATCTCCACAATTTGAGGCCTCCTCTCTGCAGCTTTCTTGCGTATAAAGATACCCCATCTCAATGCAGCTTTGAGCTTAAGCCATCCCACTACAGCTTTCCCTGCGCCTCTACCTCCTTCTCTCATATAACCCTTGTCTATCTGAGCTTCGTACTGATCACTGAAACCGTAAATGGACTCATCCCTGTTACCAAACCCGCCTGATATCCCAAATGTCTTGAGCAATCTCTGCATGTTATCCGTCTCGAGCATCTCAGAACTCCTCGCTCGAATTTCCTCCGTGAAAATATCTTCAAGGCCTCCATTATATGAGCCTGAAACTGAAGAACTCTCCATCGATGTGTAGTCTCGTAACTGATAGCAAGGTTGTTGGACAAAAGGATACTCTATCAGATGCTGAGGATCTGATGAGTAGCCATTCACAGTCTGTTGGCATTGCAGAGCCTTCTGCTGCGTTTGATGGTTCTGAGCCATTTTTGGCTCTGGCAAGCTTTTTATTCCCTTCTTAGCAACTGGTAAGCAATTCAAGAGCTTACCGCCATACTCAACCACTTTATGCCAGTTCTCGTAAGCAGTCTTCACCAAAGTGTCTGCAGAAATCTGTTGAATTCCAAAAAAGTTCAAAAGTTTTCACCACTTTTGAGTAGGATCCTTAGAGACTGCAGACTCTAAAGGGAAGAATAAAAAAAAGAAGCTAGCTTTACAGAGAGATGAGTTACCTTTTGGTCATGGTTAAGAGATTCCGAAGACAAGAAGTGGCCATTGGCAATTAGGCCTTGAAATTCATATATATGATTAAAGACAACAGCTGTCTGGTGTGTTTGATCTGTGTAATAGGCGTAAAGTTTCCCACCTAAGACACAAGTCTTTGCGTGCTCTACCGTGTTATCCCACATTCTATTTGACATTCCACTCCCAAGTAACTGTTAAATACACACAAAGAAAGAACATAAGCAAGAAACAATCATTTTCTTGTGTAGATACTCACAATATTAAAGATGCACATACGCTTCTTAGTTTCTGCGGATCCTTCATGAGTATCTGTAGGAAGTCTTCAACAGTCACAATGTTAGATTTTAGTAGCTTCTTGTGTAGCGCTCCATCTTTCGCTATTTTATCCAATCTCCAGACTTCATCATGTAAAACCGGTGGATAATGTTTCTTGTATACTGCAAAAAACACCGCCAAAAAATAATCCAAGATTAAGGTAGACAATCCAAGAAACTCTATCTCTCTCTGCTTATCAAGTCAGTCCAAAGTTTTAAGATACTCATGTTCTCCTCTGTGATCTTTAACAGCAAATGGTTCTGTTTTAGCTTCACGGATGTGAAATCCCGTTGCAGGCTTAACACCAAGTCTAAACTTTCTGCTCCTAATCCAGCTCGAATTGTCAGTGAAAGTAAGTTTTCCAAGAGTTCCTACACCTTCTTTAATTATCACATGTCTGTCACCAGTCAAGATGGGACGTTTTCCTTCGCGTTCCTTCACTTCAAAGCTCTCAAAATGTTCTCTCGTCCAATCTTTGTCGTCTTCATCATTGAAGTCTCCATCTAACACGACAATATTCAGCTTTGTCATTGATTCTTCTCCTGTTTGGATTACATTTCCGGTGTTTGCATCTATAAGAACCACGTGAATGGCTGAGCCTTGCTCTCCCTCGACTTTCCCACCTGTGAATAAATGAGGAGGCATTCGTGTTCTGAACCGAAGTTGCAGATTTCTTCCATCGAGGCCTTGAATCTTATTCGGTTCTGTAGATCTGAAAACTCAAATTGATGTAAAGATCATGGAACCAGTCCAGAAAATGATATCGTATATAGCTAGATAAAATACCTTGAAGTAGATTTCGAGTTCTCCAACCTTGATATGGCACGTTCCACCTCTTCACTGACCTGTCCATTGATCGACATCATTACCAAGTTTATCGCTCTTACAGGCTTCTCAAGATTTGGTCTATGTGGAAGTTAAACTTCGGAATAGTATCATACTCACAATTCTTCGAAATAATGGTTCCAAAGACGAGCATAGCCTCTGCAGACTATCTACCTTGACAGCTTCCACTATGACACTGTAAGACAGTTTTTTTTTCATACAACGACGTCTGAGAAAATTTGAGGCCTTGCGAGGCTAAGCAAGACTATCGAAAATTTGAAAAGTATGATATTTCCACAGTACTATGCTCTTTGGACAGTGTAACTAATGAACAACTCAAAACAAGGTCCGATACAAAAAGACTTCAGAATTAGCCAAAACAATCGAATTTACGACACACTAACATATAAAATATGAGTTACCTTGCCAAAGCAGGAAGCTTCTGTCTCTTTGATTCTGGCAAGTTGTCTGCATGTTCTTGATTGTGTCCATGTCCTCTGTTGTTCATAGAATTTTCCATTTAAAGTACGATAAGTTATCAACAATCTCTGTGCCTAGATAGATACGAATTAATGCACTTTCCCTAAGTAGGAGAAAAGAGCATAAGTCCTACACAATGGAAGCTTCAGAGAAGAACACAGAAGAAATAGAAAAAGAGATTAGTTGAATCTAGGACCAAAGTCTAAAAGCTATATTTTCTTTATAGAACTTTTTGTGCAATCCACATGGAGTGGACGGTTTGCAGGAGTCACTGAAACGAGATCTGTTTCTTTTAGCCGTAGATCGCTTTTATAGATTCTGTCCCTCTGAATATTAGAATAAACAGAGCACTTTAATGGCGAACCCTAAAAATAAAATAAAATAAAAATACAGCTGTTTTTGTGAATGAAGGAATATTGAAAATCGAAACCGCGTGATACCTGGTGAGATCATAATTATGTCAACCTAAGTGCGTTTGACTTTCTACTTTTTGTCTCCTCTCTGTTCACAAACTCTCCTGTTTCTTGATGTCTGAAAACAGTCTTTATTAGGTTTTTAAGCAAAGAAGAAAACAGAGTCCAAGTGACTTTCTTGATCCTCTTGTGCTTTCTGAACTCGGATTTGTTTAGATGGGATATTAAGCTCACTCTTTGTTTCAGCTCTTGGTTATTGAGAATATGATGGTTTGGGGATTTCAATGAACATGAACCATAAAATACATGACGACTTCTTATCTAACAAGAGAAGGAAGTGAAGCTTCATAGTAAAGAAATGGACAATTATATATGAATAAAAGTTGATACAAGGCCTTTCTTTAGCTACATTCCGATCAAGGGCAAAACAAAAAACTACATACTGTATATAGAGAAACGTGGAAGATAGGACTTTGCCTTGACAACTAAACAATTTCCTTTTAGAGCTGTGACAATTCGATTTCTCAGAGAGAAACACTTTAAGGTAGACTGAGAAGTGCAATCAGTTTACTCACCTTCCCAACCTGATTGCCGAGCTCTCTTCTCCCACAAAGAAGTAATCTTCCTCTCCTTGATCAACAAAGCTTCAGCTCTCTCTCTAGCTGATTCACAAATCTCAGTGGCGGCATTGCACTTCTCAGCCTCCTTTTGATACTGAGATGCAACCCTTTTAGCTTCTGCAAGGGTAACATTCATATGACGGCTATGCTCATCTGCAACTGCTTCTTGCAGCTTCAGCTCCTCAGTCAGAAGGTCCACAAATTGCTTCTCCATCTCTTGTTTAAGCTCTGGATCGTCGCTTCCACAATCTGTTCACAACACAAGACAGAATTCATTTTCCGGTATCAAATACCAAATGGGAAACCAATCTTACAAAATAAAAGCTTCTCAATAACTGTCAAACCATATTGCAACATGATAGAAAACCAATAAAGGAAACAACACAAGCATAGCAGCTAAAACAAAGTCAAGCTCAGAATCGAGATCTAACCTGTAATAGAGAGATTTGCGAGCCCTGCAAACAAAACAAAAATTCAACTTGTTAAACAATATACAAGTCGAGATTCTTTCTTACTGAAATTAAACCTAAAAGAGACAGCTTTGATTGAAAGATCCAATATTGAAAAAATCAGATGCTTCAGAGCAAAGATCCAAATAAACTAGAGCAAAACGAAATTCGAGGAAAAGGGCACCTCAAAATTATGATCATTACTCGAAAAGGAACTAAATTTCACAAGAAAAACTTGTAAAAGGATCTAATCATAAAACGAGGAACATGTAAGATCCAAATCAGAATAAAGGTAAAGCATACCAGGAGCAATCTGGAGAAGAGACAAAGGAGGAGGACAATCACAAACGCAAGGAGGACAAAGAGAGTTGGCACGTGTGGATCCAACGAAACCCTTGTTGAATTTCCAATAAAGAGCAGGTCCACACACAACTAAAGCTGATACAACCGCGAAAATCACCAGACATCTCATGCAATCTCCGGATCGACGAGGCATCGCTTCGGAAGAACAAAATGCTGAAATCGAACGAATCAGAGTCGGCAATGCAGCAACAATTGCGATTAGTGTGTGAGCAAGCACTGTCAGCGAAAGAAAGGAAGAATTAGAAAGATACACAGCTACAAGTGTTGATGTACCAAACGCGGAGAAACTACAATAAAACGACCACGTTTTGATGAGTCCCCCCGGTTCAGATGTCGGTGGTACATTTCTCACGTAATCACTCTTACGATTTTACACTTTTGGGTTCCATAATCTTTTTCCTTTCCAAAAAGGCGCTACACTTTCTTTTTGTTTCACACAGTTCGTTTAAATTTACAATTTGACCCTTTTAATTGTTTTTTCCTAAATGGCACTGTATGTACTTTTTCATTTGATTCAGAAATTACACCTTCCTGTATCGAAAGAGTGTAGAATACCAAAACAAAAGTCCTAATTTAAAATCTGCGTTTCTTCTCAGGTTAAATTAGGACTTTTGTTTTGGTAATCTACTGGCTGGTCATCGATCTTGTGTTTCATTCAATCTAGAATTTGGGTCCAAAACAAAAGTGGACTTTTGTAGATTAACTAGAAGCACAATTTCCACTTTCGTTTCTTATGACCTTTTTAATTGTATCTTGTTTGGGTTTAGAATCTGATATCTTTTCTCGGCAATCATCATCTGACAATAATCATATCCCCATTCTTCACATCCATATATGATTTTAATGATAGATGAAACACTGGTGTGACAACACTTGAACCAGAAGAACTCTTTAAGACAAGATCATCAATTTAATAGAAATCTCTATCTTTGTCCCATTTTCACAACTCAAAAAACTTAGATTCTACTACAAAACGATGCATCAAAACTTTAGCTTATAAACACTTTTAAAAGGATTCTGATAAAATATTTGCATGTCACAGGAAAGGACTCAGATTCGCCTTTTCTCAGACAAATTAGAGGATTAACTCTTCAGCCATGGCTGCTTACAAAGAAAAAAAGGAGTTCTCTTTTTTCCTTATAGCCCCGCCATGAAAGAAGAGTGTTACCACAATGTCTGGTTTATTGACTTCTTAAGAATCATCATTGTCTCCCAATAAGAAGAAGAAGAAGAAGAAGAAGAGAGCTTAACCGAAAAACAAAGAAGAAGAAGAAGATAGAGATCCAAGTAAAGTAGAATCTTTAATCGAGGAAGCTCAGTAGTAGTGGCAGTGGTGGTGACGGAGGAGATGATTGGATGATTCATCACCACTTTAAAAAGTGGTTCGTCAAGAGAGATTTGAAATCATCGGCTCCGCTTCCACCGGAAGAAAAAATCCTCCGGGAGCAGAACCTCATACTTAAACTAATGATGAGAGAGACCAAATCCAATACAAAACCCTAAAGGTCATTCCTTTTTTTTGGGTGAAACTTATAGAATCAAATTTCCAGTTTTACCCTCTGACGATTCAACTGAGACTCAGACCACTCAAAGGGTATTTCGGTCATTAAGCGAAGAATACAAAATGTTTGTGCGCTTCACAGCAATGGAGTAATGAAACCTTAGATGGTCTCTTTGCCTTTCTGCTTAACTAATTTTGTGTCAATGACTTCTCCTGATGAGTTGATAGTATAAGTAACCTGTATATGGTAAAATAAAGAAGACGTTATTTCCCTTTTTTCTTATGTTTTTCTTGGTCTTGATAAACATATCTTAACACAAGAAAGAAACTAGGGGACTTACAAACTCTGAGAAGCTAACTCTGTGAAGAAGAAACCCATCTTCCCTTTCTCTGACAAAAAAAAATGCATCTTCTCTCAGTCATTAAGATTGAGCTTTCATAGTTTATGATTATAATGTCATGATAAGAGATCTTGTTACCTCTTACTATTATTCGTTGGACCTTGGTTCTCTTGTTGATTAGGAACCGTAATGCAAGTCAAGCTCTCGTTGCTGCCTCCCCTTGTGCAGCCTTTTTCGCTTATATATAAGTTCTTGTATTCATCAAAGTTTTTCCTCTCAGATCAATCATATACTTGATTCGTTCCATCAAATTTCTCGGCAATGCAAGATATTCAATGTCTTACCACTCCATATTTGGTCATGATTTGATGAAATGTCCTTGCCACTCTCTTAGGTTCCTCTGGTTCCTTAGTTAGAGTATAGGCGAGTAACGGGTCTGATCCAACCACAATACGCCTGTAATATCAAGCACATGGCACAGATTATAAGGACTGATTTTGGAGAGCAGAAAGCAAACTTGGTCACCAAATAACGACAGAGACGGTATTTTATACAAGTTGATGAGAGATCAAGACAATCTATCGCTGAAAAAAGCCAACTTACCAGTCTCCGTCTACTGCTTTTAGAATCCTTGTCAACCCTTTCAATTGACTGATCATATAGGCATTCACTGCTCCACCAAGCACTTCCTTCAGTTTCAATTAATCATACATAATGAAACAACAAAATCAGAAGAAAAGCCTAACAATACATTTCTATCAAACTCACAGATACAAACTGATCCTACCTGCTTGAGTGAGCCAGTGTCTACGAAAACAACATCCAAGGATCCACCAAAAGGCATTTTGATGTGCTCTCTGAAATATCCAGATCCTTTCATTCTAGTGTACCTAATACACAACAAAGTGATTAGTCTCCTTGTTACATCAACGGAACTTAAGTTAACTAAAAGGATCCATTCCACAGGATCAAGATACCATGGAAGTTTCAGTGAAGAAGACAGTCGAGTCGCCTGCAAAAAGATCAATACACTCATTACTCATGCTAACTTTCTGAAGTAAAGAGATTCAGAACTTTTTTGTCAATCCAAGTAACCCAAAATGGAAGATTACATTTTGCAGGAATGGATCTTCTTCTCCTTGTTCACTTGAGCTCACAACAAATTTGGCCTTGTAAGTTTCTGCAACTTTCTCCATCTTCAACGATCAAACAGAAACACAAATTATGAATCCTGGGGAAGCTAGAAATACTATAAATAACCAAACTTTAACCATGAAACCAATGAATTCGATAACTAGATAAATTGAAACCAATTTTTCATGTTCCAACCAAAACGTAAGAAGATTGGAAACAAACCAATCGGAGAAGGCGAGTTTGGTGGTTAAGAGGCCTGAAACCGCCGGCAACGGAGATGAAATGAAGATCTAGAGGTGTGGCATTGTCACCGTCGTCACTAGAGAAGAAGAATGGGTGACCCGAATGCAGAGACACATAGATGATGAGACATAGAGATAATTGGATGAAGATTGTGCAACCCCATGACGATTGTTTCATAGAAACTCTCAGAGATTGAAACTCAAAAAGGATTTGATTTTTTTTTTGAGTTCACAGAAACTCAAGAAAACAAATGATTGGTTTTAATTTTAATGTTTTGTCTTCTTATTTTAGTGGTAGTAAGAGACTGCAACATTAGCTTGATGATGATGACTAGTTACCCAAATTTGTCACGATAAGTTTGCAGTTGCTTTCGCTTTTAAATCTCTTTCGTCGTCATTTAGATAAAATGGAATAAAAAAGATTGAGAACATTCAAATTGAAACGTAGACTCATAAGTGATTTATTATCTCTGATTGCTTCTACTATGAGATTAACAAAATTTCATACAAGGGTTACTTCAAGAGCAAGCCCATCTAGACAATTTCATGCTCGTCATTCTCCTTTTCTTGTTTGCTTTATTCTTTGAAGCCAACCTCAGTTTCCTCTTGGCGTTTCTCTCCGGATTTACCACTGCCATTAGCTTCTCTTCTCGCTTTCTCTTGTCTCTTTTCGTTCTCAAACTGTTTCTTATTTCACTGTATACTTCCACAAACATTTTGTTGCCTAAACTCTTGTCCCTTATACTGTCTCGTACCTCTTCTGCTAGCTGTTTCAACTCATCTGATAATAATCATATAATGTTTTGTCACATTTGTGACACAGATAGCCGAATATGCAGAGGGAAAAACATACAAAAACTTATAATACCTGTGACGATTTTTCCCGTATATCCTTCGCAGACTTTGTACAACGGAAGCAGAATTTTGTAGGCATATAAGCGACATTCTTCTTGATTCAATTGTGAGGCAAAAGATTTATAGACGTTGAACATAACTCTCATCTGCATATCACAAGCAAATATATATACATATAGTTACTAAAACCTGCAAACGCTAAGGTTTAATCAGAAAAGGGAATGACGCAAACCTGAACAGACTCCATATCAAGAGCAATCTTCCCCATTCTTTTGAGCAAACTTCCGATCATTACATTTCTTACATCATCATCACCATTCTCAGTACGTTTGCCTGAGGTAAGAGCCAAAAAAGTAGACCTCCCTTTCCCTGCATCAAGCACTTCAAAGGCTTTGAGGAATACCACTTGCTCATCCTCACCAAGACTGGACCAGAACCGATTGTGGGTTGCCTGATCAAATTGTCCAATCAGAGAATGAAGACTAGAGACCGCAAAAACAATATTTGCTGTGAGGAGATCAACATCAATGTTGCCCGTGGTGGGTTGCTCCTTTAACTGGAAGCAAAGAGAAACAGCCACCATGAACAGACTACTTGGCTTCTCTAGGAGAGAATCCGCTACTAATGTACGACATTCTGGTCTTTTTCTCCCAGCTAATGCCTCAAAATAAAGATTCAGGAGCCTGCAGGATTTATTTCGCAACCATGCGTGTGGGTGCAACAAGAACTTAAACACCATTTTCCAAATATCCTAAAAAACACATCAGAAACAAATGAGGTCCAATAAGAATAAAGTTCTGTTAATTCTTTCAACGGAGAAAAAGGAAAAGGAAAAAAATCAACATTAAATCAAGGAAAGCAAATGACCGGTGCAGAAAATAAAAAAATCCAACTAAGTCCAAGGTAGTGATAGATGCTGATAAAGCTAGAGCAGTAATTTTTCTAGCTGGAGACCTCTACTTCAAGATTTGATATCAAAACTAGAGCAATGATCCTATATTCTTGACAACAGGGCAAAATTTAGAACTATCATAAGCTAATATATATCAAAGCTGAAAGATGCAACAATTAACAAGGCAAGTACTTCTCAGAAGTCTACCACAACAATAAACAACATTTAGCAACTGAGTGCATACCTCTAAATCTTTTCCGAATCTTAAATCAGGAAATTGCTCTAGCATCTTTTCTATCATAACCAGTGAGTAGTATGCTTCCTTCCAGAACGGAAGACTGGCTTCCTCAACAGTATCTTGCAACTGTAAGCTGGAAGCACTAATTGCAGACTCCAAAATAGTTCTAGCATCCTCCACTGTATTGTAGATATGCTTCCGAAATGTTTTCTTCATGGCGCTGATAAAAAATCCCAATACCTGCACAGCATCCAACAAATGAATACCAGTAAGAAGCAATAAACATACTACAGAAGGTGCCTACAAGCACTATGAACGCAATCAGGCTTTATGAAGATGGTATAAGCCATACATTCATAATAAAACCCTTCAGGTAACACCACTTGTTACTCCTATTTCTTCATATTTAGAAATAGAGGTTCCTACTTCCTACTGTCCGACATCTAACTATTGTCACGAAATGAGTTTAATGAATATACACCCACAGCATTTACCTGTGCCGCCGCAGCACTTAAGTTCTGCTGCTTATACCAACACAAACAGTACAAGAGACTGGAATCAACTTGATCTTTACTCATGCGGCCTATCAGAACTTCTATCACAGCACCAACCAAGGGCAGCACTTTTCTATCAGTTTCATTGGACAAACAGACAGTAAGTTGAATAAACAATTTTTGCGACTGCTGGTCAAGAACAGACTGCTTGCCAAGATTAGGTTCTGAGAATTTTAAGATTAGGGCATGAAGCATGTCAAGAACTGCTTCTCTTCCAGTTGGAAACTCATACCTGAAGAACAAATTAACTTACTATAAGAAAAAGAAAAAAAATTGAATTCATAGCTAGTGCACAATACATACCTCAGATTTTCCAGCAGAAAGTTCACATGTTGCTCTAAACGTTTTTCAGAAAGTGTATAGTGGACCATAAATTGCAACAGTATATGTTTACATTTCTTGCGGATTGATTCCAACTGACTATTTACCATCAGCTTTGAAACCTGAATTGCAATGTCATATATCTCTGGAACTACAAGCTTCCGGTTCATGATGGCCTTGAGAAGTGAAAGAGTAACAAAGGATGAATCAGACTCCAGATCAATAAATATGGGGAACTGAATCAACATTTTCAACTGCTCAGATGATAAAGTTATATTTATATTTTTGAGAAGCGTTGTAAGCAGCTTAAGGCATGACTGCACAAGAGGACTGCTGGAACTAACTGCAGACTGAGCAATGGTTAACAATGCTGTTTTCAGTTCATCTGCTTCAGACGTGAGGGAAGGCAGTGGAAACTTTACTAATGAAGTAAAACATCTGAGAGATGAAGATACAATATCCTCATACTTAGAACTCAAGCATCCAGCAAGCAGTTTGACAAATGGATCTAACTTCGACAGTAGCTCTTCATCAGTGTTGTCGAGTCTCAATTTTTTCATTCGGTTATAAAATAAGTCCAGAGCAAACACGGTTATAAGATGTGGACATGACTTCGGACCAAAACACAACCCAGAAGTCTCTTTCAGATCTCTTGATTTCTTCTTCTTTTTGGAGGGTGGTAAAGACACTTGATCTCCAAGACCACTCCTGTTATTAATACCATCATCAACTAGGCCATATATAAAAAGAAAAAGATCTCCTTGGTCAACAGATGTATTGCCTTCAATACCAGCTGCAATTTGTTTTAACATCTTCTCCAGATTTGTTTTGATCTTTGGAGTTAGATGCCGCTGCAGCTGAGCAGTGACCGGAGAAAGTAACTTTAATCCATGGCTTCTGAACGTTACATTTTCAGCAATCAATTTCAGAGTCTCAAATGACTTCCGTTTTCTTGTTTCTTTCATTTTGGATGCAAATTTTTCCACCTCTTTCTGTTCAGCAACCTCTCCAAGGATATCGGTTTCCACCACAGCAAGGAGATCAACCAAACAATGATCTAACTTCCCACATGTAGGATTGGACAAGCACTTTGATAAGATAGAATTGAGAGTGTACCCCAGCACATGCACCTCAGATCCTCGTTTTAAGATAGCACGTAAAATGTTGACTACAACTTGCAAGTACTCCAGCCCAAGTTCTTTCAAACAAGCAACCAGAGCCAATCTGGCTTCATCACGTGTGCTCTCCAACCGGTTCTTTAAAAAACTGGCAATTTTGTGAACTATAGATGATAGGTTTGAGTCCAATACATCTTCAGGGAGTAGCTTTAGAACCTTAAGCGCAGCCACACTACTGTTAACATTAACATTATCAGAATCAGAATTCATCAGCTTCTGCATCCTCGGGAACACAATTTTCTGAAGGCAAGTCCTAATTTCCTCAGCCTCATGTGGGTAGCCATCTTTTGCAAAATGAAATTTATCCAAAATCAAGCAGATAAGTCGCAGCAGAATTTTTCCTTTTTTGGTGTGCTTGTTCATCTCTCGGAAACACCGATTCAGTAAAGCATAGTACGATGTCCAACTCATATGAGCAGATATAGATGCAAGGGCTTCTGTGCATGCATTTCTGACATTATTATCTTTTCCATCTTGTCCTTCGAGTAACATATTGAAAAAGACCGAGACCAAAAGTTTTCTCACTACTCCCTGCAACACCAACATTTGGATAAGTCTATCAGAGTACAGCAGTTGCATTGAAAAATATTTGAAATTCAAGGGGTCACCTCAGGCAGACTGCTATCTTTAACCACACTACTGAAACGTGAAATTGCCCTAGCTCTACGGTGTGCCTGCAAGATATTGAAAGGAAATTAATCACCGTAAGGTTTCTAGCATCTGCATGAGCTACATGCCACTTCATTTTATATGCTATAATAAGGCCTTAACAAACCTACTGAATTGAGTTAGAGGGAAAAAGAAGAACAAAACAAAATCAAAACTTGGAACTTGGATTGGTTCCTGTGTGGTTATGATATAGACTTTATTATCACCACCGCTCGAATACAAATCATAGACTCAGGAATCATATAAAAAAATAACTTACCTGAATGTGAACAATAGCTTTAAAAAAATCTACATTCTCGTCTTCAGAGCATAGAGGTCTGAATGCAGAAAGATTTGCGGCATCTGGAAGTTTGGTCACCATCTCGCGTATCAAAAGAATCCATTCCTGTGCCAGAATAATATGTTTCAGATAATCGTCAGAGCAAGAAGAGGGCCATGAATATCCATATTACAATATGATGTAAAATTCAAGTCATGACAATGAGCTAACCATAAGCAGCATCATAAATTCGCAAGTTACTAAACCTGACCTACAGCTAGTATCCAATAAAATTCTTATGTTCTTTCTTCCAGGCATATCTATGATTTAGAAGAGTTAATGTACCTTTATTATAATGCCCCCTCTGTTTATTGCATCTCCAATGTGTTTCAAAATAAAATTTCTCAAAATGCACAGTACACGATCTCCTGTCCAGCTTACATCAGCGTTTTTGACCTCTTTTCCAAATTCAGAGTGAGCTGGAGCTTCTCGGCAAAGTATTGAGGCTGAAAAATCAATGAAAGAAGACAAGAGCTTCTGTGCGCTACCCCTTAACATAATGGATTCTGATGATACGTTGTATATACACTGTGAGAGTATAATCATCGTATGCTGCTCTGAGGATTTAATAAAGAAATCTGCATTAATCTCCACATAGGCATTAACTATCTTTTCATAGTCAAGGTCATCAACTTCCATAGCTGAGATGGCATTCATATCGCGGACACGCTTTGCCTACAGGTTAGGAACCAATTGTTTGTTACAATTGCAAAATCAGAAACAAGAGAAGCAAATGACCCAGCTACAAACAGAGACATGATACGTACCACATCATCCAGTGAAAAGTCGATTTTTGCAAGAGACTCAAGAAGATCACAAATGCATAATCTAACATCAAGTTCAGCATCAACAAGTAGAGGAGAGACTGTATTTATAATCTTGCTGGTACTCTCCATCCCAAGATACGCTATGATGTCCTGAATGGCTAGCAAAGCTTCACGACGGATATCTGTAAAAGCAATAAAACAGTCACATACAAGAGACCTGAAGTTGTAAGTTTTACCATTTAGCAATAAAAGCAATGACACCATACCAGGATCTTTAACACTTTTATTCAAGAAAGACAGCAAGACATCCAAATACTTCATAACATGGGAGCGATCTTGCATACGCTTTGACAATAATTTAAGAATTTTAATCTCTCTTTCCCCATGATACTTGACTGATTTCCTGGACATACATAAATAATACTTTAAGGAAGTATAAAAACAAGAGCACATAACATGAGTCCGTCAATGAACAAGAGGTCTTACCTTTTCAAAATATCCCCAATGAAAAGAGAATGCAAGCTGTTAATCAGTGCTTCTATATACGGATCTACGAATCCACGGATCATATTTTCATCCTCACCCAACACATTGTCAAGACAAAGCAGATTCTCAATGAACTTCAAGGCAGAAGACTTTATAGCTTCTGAAGCCGTGGTGACAGTTAGAATTGAAAAAATGTCTGGAACAAGGGACTCTTCCCGACATAAGAGATTCACGAGATTACGGCTTTTACTCATTGACAAGAAGCATGAGAACAAGGAACTTGGTTTCTCACTACTAGAACCCTCCTGCTTGAAACTCTTAATTAACGGACTCACAGCTGAAAAGAAGAGGTCCCAGAACTCGGAGCCAAGATCACAATCCTCGTATTTATCAAGAACATGAGCAATGATTTTCAGACATAAGGATCTCAACTCTTTAAACTGCTTAAAAGCAGTGCCAGCCTACAGAAAAACCAGAAAAAAAAATGTCAGACAAGACAAGAATTCGAAAGAAGGAGATGAGAGAAACAATAATGGTTTGTTAGATAAATAACCTATATGGGACTTGTATACAACACTAATAACCATTTTACCTGGTCGTGATTTATTGAAGCATTTTCTTTATCATCCGAAGTTGATGGGGCAGCAGTGACATTTCTTAGTGCCAAAGAATCAATGTTCATTTCTTCATCAACATTTGGAGCATAATTTACCAATAGCCGGACAACACATCCCATCATAAAGTCTAGAAAAGGTCGGACACGAAGTTCATCAAAGACTTCAAGGATATGTTGGATGACATGAAGAAACCCAAATTTCTGATTTCTGGATAACGTTGAAATAGTATCAACAGTGAAATATTTCAGAAAATTGGAGTTTTGGAAATAGTCGAGAGAACTTTTGCCTGAACTCCAAAATGAGTCCATTGTTTCCTCTGATATGATGTTCAAAGGTTTTATCAACAATGCAAAGAACAACGCAAGTTCATTAACATCCAGCTGAGATATAAAGCAAAGAACTGCCTTCCGGTGACGGATACTTGTATGCTGACAAGAAAAACAAATAGAACTTGTTAGGACCCAAATGAAAACTGTATTGGCATAGTGAAGTAAACTAAAAGTAAGTAATATGTACCTTCCTTGAAGCCGAATTTTTTAATGTCCTAACTTTTGGCATAAGGATGCGAATTACAAGAGAAAAAATATAAGATCTGTGAGGTTCTCCGATGTTTTCGGACAAGTTCCAGGTTGTGAGTTCTTCTCTCAATTCTTTTGGTTTGATCAAATTCAACAAATGCTGGCGGTGTGGGAGTAAGAAGTCATTCGCCAACAGAAGGCACTCTAGAACATTCGTTTGGATTTCAGCATCATTATCATCCAGGAACCTGGAAAAAACATTTAAAAAAAAAAAAAAAAAAA
>Ga0041059_1000375_pt1 | contig 32872 bp, 14 predicted proteins | sample AraColnosormetaG_FD_56232 | JGI IMG/M metagenome (GOLD analysis project Ga0041059, IMG submission 56232) | Arabidopsis roots microbial communities from North Carolina, USA - Col MF nosort | ecosystem: Host-associated > Plants > Roots > Unclassified | place: USA: North Carolina | collected...
AAAAACTTTTTTTTTTTTTTTTTGGTAAAATCGTAATAAAAACTTACTTGGCTTTAAAGGTTCATATTGCACTCGGGCAAATGCTGTGTTCGACAATCCAGAGAACAAGAACAAGGTCAAAGTTAGCAAGAAAACCACGATGTTACACATTTTTAAAAACCTTAAAACTATGATGTTCGATATGTAAATCGGTATATATAGAGAGAAATGAACTCAAGAATTTTCTGAGAAACGAAGTCAGATCACGCGGATTGTTGCCATGGACATATGATTTATATATATTTCTTTTGTCTGTTCAACGGACCGCATCATTTTTCTCTAAACATGTGTTGACAATGCGTCATTGACTCATGAAAATGTCTTCTCTGAACTGGTCTAACATATATACATATTATTATTATTTCATTATTTTGTGGAGGACTATGTCCAGCTTCTAATTAGTTTACATTAGCTACAATACATCTATGTTACTACACAAAGAGCTTTACTTTAAACAGCAAAAGCTTTGTCTCTTGAATGCATTTATTAAACTTGAATGAATCTCTTACTTACGATTTGTTATCTTCTTGCAGCGATGAAGTTCAGATTACCATGCTTTTGAAACGCCACTTACTTGTGAGGTTTTCGACATATGACACACCGGTTCAAACCAACTAGAAGCCTACTAACTTAACTTTAATGAGTCATGGGTACATTTTATGTGTGGCTCTTACCCATAAACCTCCACTAGAAACGAAAAGAGTTTAAGGTTTGTCTCAAGACCTCTAATTTCTCTCTTTACATGTTCCTAGATCTCTATCACATTATCTAATGAAAAGAGAGAGAGAGAGAGAATCACGAAAAGGAAGAAGAAGAAGCATGTAAAGATACAACCAGAAAAGAGAAGACATGAGGGATACCTGAGCGTACTACGCGTGCCGACATGCTCTGTTATTGTTACTACATTCTAACCCCTACCAAACTTTAGCAACGTGTAAAATTATTTAGTGCTAGTAAAGGGTTGAAAAATTCATCAATGTTACCTCTCATATGATAGTTATACCGAAACCAATCTCAGTTACATAAGAAAGTGGCTGCTATGTAACAGATCAATGCAGAAAGCAGAAGCAGACTATTAGCATGACATATTTTTCTCACTTCAAATTGAGAAAACATGAAGAAAGCTGATGCATAACATAAACCTATTTAGGTACATGAAAGGAGGAAACATATTACATTAAATAGAAACATATTTATGAAGCGTAATCATAAAAGATATCTATTGAACTAAGAATTGTGGAGCTTTACCCCAAAGGGAGCTCTTCCAGAAATTCTCAGAGGCCCAAGACAAGCTTAGGCCTAGGAGGGGGTTTGGAAATAGTTTTCAACCAGCAATAGACGCGCCTCGGTTAATACCTCATTAGCTGCGTCATTGCCCCAAGCGCAAAGATAAGTTTTTATAGAAGGAGAGCCTCTTCATTTATAGCCAAGCAGAACCTATGAAGCTATAATATACTTCCGATGTGGGACTTTTTGTGCATATGGTTTCGATTTGGTTAGTTCGGTTAAGTATTAGCTATTGGATTCTAGAGTACCATATCGGATAAGTAATTGAAATATGAAAACTTCAGACTAACAATGACTGGTAGGGGCTGCGCGAACGCAAACCCCCTCTGCCACAAATAATAACGCAGGCTCTTCCTCAAGGGAAGACCTTAGGCATAGCACCCCAACGGTATGTGCAATGCGGTCACTAGCCTAGGCCACTCGTCTTATTGATCGCGAGTTGACCCCGTCCAGGTAAGTAATTTGCTTGAACAGTCCGCTTCTTTATATATACTACTGCTTCACCAACCCATGCTTTGGGTATTAACCGATGTGGGACTTTTGAATATCAACACATCGTGCTGGATGTTTTAGGCCCAATCAAGTGCTTGAAACGACGATAAACACGTTTTTTACAAACAGACATAAGGGAGTCCCTTATAGTTATCCATTCGGTTTCGGTTATACCTATTCGGTTATCGGTTTTTTGGTTTTAAAGTTTAGTATCCATTCGGTTATTTTGAAAGTTTGGTTCGGTTTCGGTTTGGTTTCGGTTTTTTCGGTTTTTTCGGTTTTAAAATTTAGTATCCATTCGGTTATTTTGCTTTAAATAATTCTGGATATTTTGGTTATTTTTGAATATTTCCGGATATTTTCGGATAGTTTTTGGTTATTTTCAAGTATTTTTACTATTTTATATATATTCTCAAGTATTTTTTGTTATTTAGTCTAGAAATAACTAATATTTTTGAAAATATAATTATATTCGGATATTTTCGGTTATCCAATTACTTCGGTTTATATCTATTCGGTTTCGGTTATTTTGGTTGTAGAATTTAATATTCATTCGGTTAGTTTTCGATTTCCGGTTCGGTAGATTCGGTTCGGTTTATTTGCCTAAGGGACACCATGACCAGGAAACTGTAAAAACATTTTCAAGATACTGATACTGTGGATACTGAATCTACAATAAGGGACACAATGACCAGGTTTTGGGATAGGAGATAGATATTATCAGGATTTATGCTAATAACAAAATGACCATGCTTAATAAATCGAATACATATAATTTATTCATTTAGTTTCTGTACGAATCTCTCTTACAATTTCGCATCCCGAATGTTGCAGATAATCTGCAAGGCTATAATATGCCTAAGATAACAGAATAGGTATCAGCCATTTCAAATACCAAAAGAACTTACAAAACATGAAGTCTTCATTGGATACGAAGATGCCTACAAATAACAGAATAGGCAGAGCCATGGTACGGAGATTTCTAGTCCTTATTTAAGTTATCAGGCTTCAGAAATTTCGGGATTCGATCAGTGGCTCCAGATTTGTGATCATAGTACTCCACTGCAGCTGCTCCAGCCAGAGCGGCTAATGTCAGCGCCTGAGCATGCAACCTGACATAATAATATAATCCAATCCAGAAATGTGTAAAAGATCAAACGCCAAACATGGTAAAGAACCAATCTATGAAAAAACTAAAACTGTTATGGTCACATTTATGTTATGTACCAAACATCACAAGTACATGTTTTTAGGTACAAAACTGCATACGAGCAAGCATATATATGATAGAATATTGAAGAGACTAGATGTTGTTAACACTAAATTTGTCTAGCAATACAGAACCAATGGGAGACAAAGCAGCTCATAGTAAAGATTGAAAGATAAGAATTCTAAAATGAAGAAAGACACGAACAAGTGATTTTAGAGTATCCATAACTGAAGATCATGCTTTCTCAAGCATTAGTGTTCTTAAACGTAATTGTTTATGCAATATATGAGAACACATAGGTAAGTAACTTTGATGTCCATTACACGGAGATAAGAACCAGATTCTTCAATAGCTTAAGCCACTGATAACTTCTACAATCAAAGAAACATTAAGGAGCAGATTCTTCAATCTAAAAAACATTAAGGAGCATTAAGATAAGAAAATTTACCTAGCGTGGATGATTCTGACACTGGTTTTCATGGCAGGTTTAGACCAATTATAAGCAATTGAACCAGAGATACCACTTAGCCATAAGCAACCTATCAAGAGTCCAATTCAGAACCAACAAATTTTATCAGAACAAAACACAAAACTCATACATGCATCCTCAAAATTGTGAAGCAAAGAGGAACTTCGATTTTGTGTAAGAAATTAAACCTAAAATTATCAAAATTGAGATTATTCAGATCGAAAAAAACTTCGGATCTGAGGAATTATTCAGAAAAATACGGTATAAACAAGATCTATAATAACGATGAACCAATACGAAACTCGATTCGTGTATTATTGTTACGCCAAAACAACCTATGAGAAAATTAGTTCGAGGATGAACAAAGAGGGAATAAGAGGAGGAAGAGTGAGATTACCAACGGTACGAAGCTTATGTTCGATGATCCATTCCCTGATTTCTGCAACTTTTGTCTTTGGTTCCGCCATTGTTGAAGAAGATGAGCAAAAAAAAATGGAGAGAAGAAATGAGCGTCGGGCGTTGGTTTTAAAGCGGCCGAGTCGGAAACTTCTCAAGGAAGAAGTAAAAGCCAATTTCCTAACTTGCGCTTCATTTTGCTGACGTGTCTTAATAAAGTGTAAAAAATTGGTCTTTCAACATTCGCTAATTTTTGACTTTTTTTCAACGCTAAATTGATTCCAAAGCCATCAAAATTTAATTTTATGAAACCAAACCGAAATTCAAACAAGTTGCAACATCTATGGCTAAGAAATCCAAGTAGAACTAAGAAGAACAACAAGATCATCTTTAAAAAAAATGCTAAAGCTTAAGTTTGTGACAAAAACAGACTCCTACACTGAAATATGCTCATGGGCTTATTCATGGTTGCGGATCAATCTTCATCACTCATCATCAACGATAATTCGACATTGTTGAGAACGTTTTGTGAGTTTATCAAGGTCCTCGTAGACATCTGAATTTGAAGCATATCGAGGGTAGTCTATAAAACTCATAGTAAGTTTCTTGAGGACTGCTGCGTTTTCAAGAAAGTACCTCGCTATTTTCATCTCCTCTTCCTCCCATTCAAACAATCCTTTTATCTCAACACACTCGAGAGTCGATACGATACACCGAGGCACGTTTATGAGATTCAGCTCCTCCGTCTCATCATCCTTTGCAAAAGCAATCTTCTGCAAACACCAAATTTTCAATAATACACATCCACAAAACCAAAATTAATGTTGTTATGCCAAAATCACAAAAGGTTTTACCAAGATTAGGTTTTTCAGATTCGGGAAACTCTCAAGAAAGGCTGGCAAGAACGGTAACAAGGGGCTCGGGAACACAGCTTTTAAATGTGACAAGTTATTGAATTTGGGAATCGATCCAACTTTTGAGTAACTTTCAAGAGCCTGCAACAAGAAGAGAGAAAAAAGGATACATGTAAGAGTTTTCCAGTTAGGCAAATACCAGGAATAGTTGTCAGAGTGATGAAATATATACCTTCACTGTTTTCTGAGAGATGATCATATGTCTTGCACGAGATATCCCAGTGAGAAAATCACCAATTTCATTTCTCTTCGATAAGTCCTCTGGATCAAAACTCCTGCGGTAATCGACAGCAAACTTGATATTAAGTTCAATCATGAACAAAGAAGTCAGGTTCTTTACCACGATTCCATCGAAATGGTCTTCTTTGAGAGTCATATTCTCTAGTCCTGGAGCATCAATCTCAAGTACTTTGTCTGGGACTCTTGACCTACAACCTACTCCATACGCGAGCGGAACATAAAACGTCTTCAGACTCCGAGATCTCACACGAGTAACCGGCAATTCATCGTCATCAATATGACATATCAAGGTCCTTACCAAGGTCAGGTCTTCAAGAACAGGACATCCAGAGACAAGCTTCTCAAGACTCATGGTACCAGACCATCGAACTTCACGAAGAATCATGAACTTAAGACAAGGCATAGAAAGCAAACCCGGATCGTTAAGAGCCGAATCCCGGAGCTTTAAAGTAACCAACGTCTTGCTTGTAAAGAGATTCAGAGGCATGAACTCCAAATAAGGATACATAATGCATTCCTCCTCCCAATACATGGTACTACTCACAGCATCTAGAAGTCGAATTCCGCGGTTAATCGCTGTACCGATCCGATCCTTGAACCCGCGTATCTCACGCCTTTTGTAATCTACCTCGAATGTTTGCAGGCGTGACTCAGGATTAAACTCTAGAAACCTGTCGATGAAGTTAATGAACACTTGTTCATATTCTTCATCTTCAAAAGGGAAATCACTGCAAGTTAAGTCAAGTCCGGGAACATTTAGCCATAGATTCTTCCACCTAGTCGATAAAACACTCGTCTTCACCGAATCTTTAGTCGGAAGGCATAAGAGTATTTGAGTAATCAGAGATTCCGGTAATTCGCTAATTCTATCGAACCCAGGCATCACGAGACACAAAACCCTAAGAGCATGAACATACAACAACAATGTAACTTGATTAAATCCTAGGCGTTGAGTTATGAATCGATTAAAATCAGGTACGTATTCGAGAAAAAGACTCACCGTGGATTTGATTCTCCGGCGAATTATCGACCGGAGTTCTGGCGTCAGAGGCTAAGTGGTAAAGCTAGTATCGATCATTTTAACTCAAACCCTTCATTTAGTATTTATAGCAGTACTCGAAGCGGTTCCTATTCCAATTTGCGTTTCGAAATCAAAATGGCTGCCATTATTCGTTCTTAAACGCAATTTCGAAAACGCAATTCTTAAAAATATATTATCTTTTTTTTTTGCAAAATAAAAAACAAATATTATCTATCTACTCAATATTTTTGAAGTACATTTTAAAAAATCCAATTGGATCAGACTTTTTATTTGATTTTTGACCCGAAAATCTTCAATCGAATTTTTCATAATTAGTTTTTATTACTCTTTTCTATAAAAATTTAATTAAAAACGAAATTAATTTAATTACCAAATTTAATATATATTTAATATTTCTAAACTAACCATATTTGTTATTTATCTTAACTAATTTTCTAAAACATCTTTACCTACTATAAACATAAATATATAATTCTTTTTTCAAATTTATTTAATCTTATATTTAAATTATTTTGAATTTATATAAAATATAAATAGTTAATAAAATATATATTTTTTTGTATATGATGTAATTCAAATTTTTAAAATCGACATGTATTATTCAATCAATGAAGAAATAATATGTGTACAATGTCCCACATCGCTTAAAAAATTGGACATTAGTTCAAAGTCATACTAAAAAATGACCAAAATGAGTCCAGTTACGAATAAGCAGGAAGCTTGATTTATCAGACGTCCAAAATTAAAATTAAAGTGGTTATCCGGTTTACTCGGATTCTTTATTTTTAAAAATATAAACTTTACAAAGTTTATAGCTTTTTAAATATTATAATTTTACAAACTTTTTATAAAGTTTAGCTTTAAATTTTTAAAAAATATTTATAATTTTAAAACTTATGAAGTTTTGTAAATTATAAATTGAATTTTACAAAAAAAAAAAATATATTATAAATATATACAATATATTAATACTGGACGGTATAAATATATATCACTATAAATTTAATCATTATAATTTGTTAGCTACGGAAGATTTTGCCTATGTTCGGTAGAAGCCTACCGCAAATATCTAATGTTTTTTGTTAAAAAAAAACTAATGTTACTACAACAAAATTTCAGTATCTTCTAGCTCTTAGCCCTCGTCAAACCCATAGAGTTGCAAATTGAATAGCCACTTTTTGGCGTTGTTTCGGCAAGTCTTTTGTTGCAGACTGATAGGCCAAACCGCTTCCATAGTTTATTAAAATTAAGACAGTCAAGTTGAGGGAAACAAATTCAAACATCAAAAGTTAAGACGACCCACTAAACAGAAACCTTAACTTCAGAACCTCGGATCACGCATAAAATAAACAGTACAAGTGCAAGTCTATCTTCTTTTCCTCGATTTGAAGCCTCTCTTCTCTACCCAAACGTTGAAATGAGGAAGTTTTTGTATATGCTCATAAACTTGGCCACAAATGCTGCAGTGTAACACCAACTCAAAGTAAGAAGATGATATTTTTTATGTAGCCTATATCGGCCATATGCAATAACTGAAAGAGTTTATATACCTTCTATGTGAAATATGGCTTTCTGACCTAATCGCATCCGATGTTCCTGTAAGAAGGGCCAAAGACATATCATCAAGCAAGCCACCAAAACAGAAGAATGGTAACTCAGTCTCAAATGAGCACACAGAAGTTGAGATAATGGTGAGGAGAAATCAAATTCGCAATCTAAGACTAAGAGCCGTTTAAAAATACTCTTACATAATATGCAGCCCAGTGGCAGACTTCAAGCTTTAGCTCTGAGTCCAGTTTCTTCAGCAATTCATGAAGGAGTCTCTGGGAAAGCATAAACTATGAGTAAAATGAAAGAGAAAGGGACCCAAATACATAATTATATATAAGTGAATAAGGTTATGTTTAAGACCTTTAGAATGACTTCTGGTGGAATACAATTAACTAGTAATTCGTACACCTTTCCACGCACCTGAAATAACCTGAAGAAGCACACAAGAGATGATAAAGTCAAAGTTATCTTTGAAGTTCTATTTTGTAAAAGTAAATGATTCACTAGAGTCTGACTTTTTAGGGCTTTGTTCTTTCATCATGTCAGTTGCTATTTCAGCAACATACTCTTCCCAATCCATGGGAGATATCACTTGGTTACCTGTGAACGGATAGCTACAAAGAAAAAATGAATATCAAGTTGAAAGTAATGTAAAGTTAAATTTTCTAAACATGAAACAACAAAAGAATCAAACTCATTGATTATCTGCATATATAAAGTTTCTGATCCTTACTTTTGGACACGACAAGTTTCAAGTGACAAAATAGCTCTTCTTAGACTGCGATTTGATTTTTCAGCAATACGAGCAGCAAAACCCTGGGGCAGTTGCAGACTTTCTTTCTTTGCAACGAACTCCAACACTTTCACTATCTGGTACCAGAGAGCTACATTTTAGTTAACAATAATCTTGCATACTGGTTTTCGCAAGAAAGTTTACAAAGGCCAAATGAAGCAAACACTGAATCTTAGGTAATATTTCTGATAGCAACTACAGATTCTTAATAGTATATTTTTAAATCACATGAACAATAGAATAATCACAAGAACGCCGACAGTCATGAAAAATTTCTCAGTAAGGATAAAAGCAGATATATAAAGACAATTTAACTTGTTTTTTCTTGCCAAACTAGTGAAATGTACACAAGAATACGTACAAATCGATTTCTACATCGAGTTGATTTAAAGGAAAAATACGAAATGCAATTTCGAGATCTCATCTCCCATAGGATGCGCATTTTTAAGACAGGATTTGATATGAGTTTGCTCTAAGATAGCCACTAAAAGCCACAAAACAAGATGTGGTTTCTCAACACCGAACTAAACACAAAGCCTCCTTTATTGTATAAACAATATTTTACAAAAACATAGGGTGATTTTATGTACCTCTTCCTGCGAAGGTGCATTTATGCGCACATTGAGACAACGAGACTTAATGGCTTCGGTAACCTTCGAAGAGCTGTTGCAGCATAAGATGAGACGGCAAGATGAGCTGTATTTCTCCATTGTTCTCCGCAGAGAATGTTGAGCTTCTCGTGAGAGCTTGTCAACCTCATTTAATACCAACACTGCCGAAACAAAAAAAAAAAATCTGCATGTATCAGACATCTTCCAACATCCATATGTGAAAAGAAGTTGAACTACTTTGGCAGGTCATAAAGGGATGTTAGAGACCAGTGATAAGTTGATAATCAAAAACAGAGAACCATCTAAATGTATAAAGAAGCACTCAGCTGAACAAGAACTCTTAAAACTAGATATACGAGGCAACCATCTAATTGAACATGAAAAAGTAAACGAAAACTATATTACGAACCATAAAATGTAGACCCAGTCTACCACAGCAGTATACGGATTGAAGATGGCATCAAATGCCCTTATAAAAGCCTCACTCTTCATAGATGCTTCAAATAACTACTATAAGCCATTGTAATCCAAATTGTCTACACTAATGATACTATTATATAGAACAAGGGGAACAGTAATTCTTACCCTTATATCCCTTCTTTCCTTTCGTGTCAATTGGTCTGTTCTTGGCCATTTCTTTAATTATCTCCTGAACAATATATCTGTCCTGAAAGCCTGCATCACTTGGAGTAAGTTCCACATGATTGGTGCTTGATAATGTAGTGAGCTCCAGATCAATAGTTCTACTCCCAGCCTGCGTAATGTATCACAATGTTGTCATGTATAAAAGAAGAATCCGCCTAGGAGGACCACCCACTAAAGAAATTGACAGCAAACACAATTCACATCTCTGTGTTTCACAAGTAGGATGATACAATCTTAACCACATTTACTGATCCAACAAGGACACAAGACGACTATGGATATCAAGCAGCGAGAACTTCAAAATTAAAGCAATGCAACTCACATCAACTTTCCATGCCCTGTTCTCCACTTTCACCTGAAGTCAAGTAAATCAAGCAGTTTCTCAGTTGCCACATACAAAAGAAAGTAGCAATAAGAAGATAAACATCAATCTAAGAGAAAATAAAGAGTATGTGCTAGTGAGAATAACTTCCTAATGTTGCTTTGCTAAAGAACATTAGGGTTCAAAGTCTTCATCTTTTAGTAATCAGAACGATATTAGGGTATAAGAAAGAAGGATTACCTTCTCTGCACTGGCCCCATATATCTGCTTGAGAAGAGCCATAATTAGGGTTTTCTTACCAGAACCTGACGGCCCATAAAAGAGCAAATGTGGACAATCTTGCTCGGAAACCTAAGAGGAGAATCGAAAATTAGCTTCCAATTCATCGAAAACCCCTCCAAAAAATTACCTAGGGTTTGAACAAAAAGGCGTACCAATTTCTTGAGTTTTTGGGCGATATCTTCATGAACTATGACCTTGTCGAGTGATTTCGGCCTGTACTTGTCGACCCACAACATCTTTGCTCACCACCGGAGAAGATAGTGAAAGTGGCGGGAAAGAAGTGAATCGTCTTCTTCCTCTAGCAGCTTTTTTGTGTGAGACGTCTTTAGCTATTTTTCTTTCGCTTACACATTCCCACGTCAGGTCATAGGACCAAACCCTCTCTTTTGCTTAGAGTCAACATACCGGTTCGTCGGATGATACCAATTGCGGATCGGATAATGGTATTTAGGATATCGAAATATACTATCCGAAGTGTGCGCAAAAAAGTGTGGGAAAAAGCATTCTACGGATCATTCAGATATTTAAGTTCCAGTAGGGGTAGATCGGTGGTAGCATACCCGTTCGTGGATAATAGCAATCGCAGATCCGATAAGGGTATTTACGAAATTGTAAATTAGCAATTGCAGATCGAATGGAGACATGCGAATAAAGTGCGGTACGGTTTCATCTCCATTCTAAGGATATCAAATATTACTATCGGAAGAATACATTAAAAATGTGGGAAACAGTAGGATACAGATCATTCGGATATTAGCAATTACTATCGGTGGTAGCATACCGGTTCGTGGATAATAGCAATTGCAGATCGGGTAAGGGTATTTAGGAGATTGTAAATTAGCAATTGCGGATCGAATGGAGACATGCGGTTCACCTGCGGATAAAGTGCGGTGCGGTTCCGTCTCCATTCTGAGGATATCGAATATTACTATCGGAAGAATACGTAAAAAAATGTGGGAAACAGTAGGATACAGATCATTCGGATATTTAAGTTCCAATACGGTAGATCGGTGAAATTGGCCTGAAATGCATATACAGGCCTATATCATCAACATCAACAAAGGATATTCTGACCAAGGTTTACGAAAAATATACATAACTTATCATGAATTTGACTACATTACTTACCATGAATTTGATTTTATATATCCTAAACTATAACAACTTCAACATAGAGTTAGGTATTTTCACGGTCTACTTAGAGTTTCCAATAGATCTTGAATCTGTGAAACACACCAGTGACCAAACCCCAGAAGAGAATCTCCGCGAAAATGACATACATTAGCACACCAACTCTTCTTGAATGCCAAACTCGGATAAAAACATGCTCCCGAATCCAATTTATCTAAAGCAGGTATCATGATACTGTCAGTATGATAAGCCATTCAGGCCTATTTAAGATTTCAGAGTAAGTAACTGATTTTTTACCAGTGTATTGTGCGGGTGGCGATAGTACCAACCATTGAAGAAAGCAGCCAAAATGCCTTCAGCTCCCATCACGTACACCAACATTGCGTTCATGCCTATCCATTTTAGAGGCAGAAACATGTGTTTCCACTCCAATATATCGACCTGCAAACACTCGAAATAATAAACAACAAATTTGTCCAAAGTTTGTCATACGTCTTGGTTGTTGTCAATGTCAATGTGGTGGCTTAAGAATCACCAGAGAATACAACGAAGAGAAGACGAGCGCTGCTGCACCGGAGGTCACGCATATGTAGCTGAAACTGTAGAGTTGTTTGTTCAGAGGCATCACTGCAAAACATTTTTGAGTTTGTAATATATGGTAAGAGAAGAGAGACTATTTTGAGTTGGACCAAAAAGCAAGGTGTTTCTCACAGTGGGTGAAATGCAGAGTAAGTCCGAGAGCGAGGAGAACAAGACCGGTGGAGATCCAATGTTTTAGCCGCGCTGAATGTCCCTGCAAAAATATGGTAATGATGAGATTGAAAGGACAAAACGGTGATAGTTTGTAGGAGCTTGAAGCTTATGTTTTATTCAGTTTGTTGACCTTCAAGTGTAAAATAATATGTCCAAAATGGACTCCGATGATTGTAGAAAGAATAGCAGATATGGAGCTGCATAACACAAGTTTCTGAGTGTTATAAACTTGAAGATAATGCTAATGCTCAGTTAGTGATTAGGGTGACAAGATTAGACCTTAAGATTCCTTCAGGCTCAAACGGAGCACGGCACCATGAAGGTGCATCTTGGCGTATAGCTCCCTCATAGGGGGAATCATCGGTGCAAGCCTAAAACTCAAAAGAACACATTATGATTGAGTCCCTTGACATGAAAAATATATCACTAATCTATAAACCCTTCCTTTTATCTTCTATGACATAAAACTCAAAAAGGCATAAGGATTGACATAAACCATTTCACAGTCAGAAATTGCCAACATGGTCATTCTAGCGGCAAGCACAACCGGAAATTACGTCTTGTACCTTGGATCGTCTCCACGCAGGATGGTGATACATATGATTGATCCCTAAAACTTGTCTGTCAACATATCCAACAGCATTGCAAGGAGGGTTCAGCTTTCCTCTCACTCCACATGATACCTAGGAAGAATTCAGAGAATTTTTCATTGAAGTGTACACAACACTTACTTAGTAATGGTCTCATAACATTAAAACATCGAAAGACTCACCGATAGGATTTTCCCGTACAGAACGCTATCTTTATCATAGACAACAAATTCCCAGTCAGGAACGTACGTTCCATAGAGTGTAGCCAGATAAATCACGAGAACTGATGCGGCCACAATCCTGTGAATGTACTAAAAAACAAGATCAATCCGAAAATATCTATCTAGTTTTCATGAAATTTAGTTCTGACCAACTAACTCAAATGTCATGTTTTACCAATGCCAATAATATGACTTGAATATTGAAAACCTCCCAGTTGACAGATTCTCCTCATGTGAGTCCTTTGTGAAGATCTCGACCAATGCTACTACCAAATAGGATAAAGCTATTCTCTACATTGAAAACAGATGACAAACATGAACCTTCACTAGGTAACACTAGAGGACATAAATACATAAAAGATAAATCTTGAGACTGAGACCACACCTGAAGAATCCCACAAAACCTCATCATAGTCACATCAACTCCGTATGTTAATTCGTCAGGAGCATGAGAAAATCCACCTTCATAGCAAAAGAGTCCAAATACATGAATGTCAAAGGAAAGAGGCTACAAGTTTACACAGGAAAATTATAAATTACCTTGAAGTAGAAGACCCCAGAAGAGGAGCTTGCAGGTTCTAAAACCAACCTTCTTACAAGCTTCAAATTTATTCGAAATCCTCTGAATATTCAAAGGCAAAAAACGATTTATATGCAACAACATCGCAATTCTGAGAGATTTCAAGTTCGAAATTGACCTTTAAGGAGAGAGCAATGGAGACACCAACGATGAACAAAAAGAAAGGCATAACGAAATCAGCCAAATTGCAACCGTTCCACGGAGCATGAGCAATCATTGGCCAGTCTCCTCCAGCGTCATCAACGAGAATCATCAACTATTATGAGTAATTTAAAAAGCTTTAGAGTTCGAAATTTCGCACAAGTAGAGAGAGAGAGAAGAAAGAGATACGTACGGCGACAGTGAGGCCGCGGAATATGTCGAGAGAAGCAAGTCTTGGTCTGTTTCCGGCGAGGCTCCTCCGTGTATAAGAAGAAGAAGTATCTTCTTTAGGTTCAAGGAGATGTTGATCGTGACTCCTCTCCACTTTGATTTCCGCCATTTTACTATCAATTCTTTGGAAGCTGACTCTCTCTTCTTCTTCTACTTCGAGAAGAACACACCATTCGTTTGCTTATGCTTAAATTGTAGTGGATTTTTCTTTTTCTGTATTTTCTTTTGTTTTTACCTCCACGAAGAAAAAATTCTTTTTTTTTTTTAATCGAAGTAAATTTCATTAACCACCAAAGGGGTATAAGGCGTAAAAGCCTACAACGATTATGCTGAAATAAAAGAAAGGTCCAACAACAGATCCACCAGATTAATATCAACAGCCAAAAGATCTTCAACATTTGACTCTATCCAAAGACACGTGTTGACATGAGATTATAACTACAGCACATGTAAATGAGTCATCGGAAGTGTACGGACATCAGCCTCCACCGTCGACGAGCACCAAATCCGGTGGAGGAAAACATCGCCGAATAAAACGTACGAATAATCTTTGTTTACCACCAGAATAGATATGGATGGAGCTCCCAAAGAAATAGACGGCTTAAGAGAATCCTAATAAGCATCGGATTATCCTTCAATCTTTCAAACCCAGATGTAATCGTTTGAACGATTTCTTGCAAATCGAGGTTTCTAAAACCAAAAGCCAGAGACATTAATTTTAAATAGCTAGCACTTAAAACTAATTACCAACTCAGATTTTTAGAAATTATTGAAAGAAAACATGGAAAAGAAGTAAAGCAATCGATAATAATCCGATTGACTGGAAAAAAGATAAAAACCAGTCAACACCACTTATGGAAGCTGGATTTGCTCGACATAAACCGGTTATCTCCACTATTGAAGCTGAAAGATACCGGGCAAGAGCCCGAGTCACTCGGGACGGCTTCACCGGAAATTTTCCACTCGGCAAAGATTATATTTTTTTTCTCTGAAAGTTCGATTGAGAGAAGAGAGAGAAAGATTTAAAAAAAAATGGTTTGTGTTACTGTTGTACGCGATGGAGAGAGAGAGATGATGAAGGAAGCAGATGAAAGATAAAATAAATTCTTAACGTAATTGTTTAATAAATATTGGGTTTTTACACAAGATGACCAAAGAAGACCCGTTAATTAACTGACATATTTTCGACATTGTTTATATGGTTTTTGTACACAAAATATGACCTATAAGCCCCTACACAGTCTATCCAGTCTAAAGTAATATATAAGATACACAGTAACGTGTGTCAGAGACGAGAGACATAATATCTCTCATATAGATTCGATTCAACTTAACTCTGTTTTTCTTTTTTCCGATATTCAGTTCCAGTCTCCGTTCAAAGCTCTGTGGTTCTGGTCGATAAATCCAAATAAGTTTCGCGAATTACCGGCAGTTTCTCTCAATCGTTTAAAGATCTAGTTCTAAATCGATTAGGGTGTGGGTTTGCGGTAGAGGAAAAAAATGGTTCTGAAATGATGGGGTGAGAAGAATACGGCGGAGATGTGGTGGTTGAAGATTACGCAATGGTAGTTTTTGTTCAGATTCAAATTGGTTAACAATTAAATTACCTAGTTAACTAAAACTTTATCTAGAGGTAGTGATAATAATAATGTTATTGGATGAAATTCATATTTTGTACGTTATAGTAACTCGTTAATTTTTTATTATGATATAATAAATGAGTTAAGATGGTAAATATCTATATATATCACATCAATTATAACTTATCGCGATACAAAATGACTTACCATGACATAATTATAAACTTATTGATATAAATATTTGTTATCATGTTAACCTAATAAATATTACCGAGATATTTGTTATCATGTTATCCTGATAATACGTTATCTGCTAACTATTCTGATGCATGAATTTTTTTATAGAGATTTTGAGCATTAAATGCTTTGATTTTATGTCAGAGATTGTGTCGGGATAGGGTTATTATCGTCATTATTTCGTGTGTCAGAAGAGAGAGATTTGATTATGAGATTTTCGTTCGCAAATCTTTAATTATATCATCTTCTATGATTTTATTTTTTGTTTACCCATAAATATTTAAGTTTACATTGAGAAAAATAAAATAAATGACCAAAATACTCATATTCTCATGCAAATTCCATTACTACTAGTTTTTTCTAGGGATTTACTCAGATAATAATTAGGTTGTTATTACTAGATAGCCAAATTCTGAGATTAAATAAAGATATTAATCATAAGTTTAGTTTTTGTTAGAAAAGAACTATGGATTCACACGTTAGACGGTGTATATTGACGAAAATATCTTTATCAATTTCTAATATTACAATAAGACTTCCGATAGATTTGAGAAGAGGAAAATTCAATTGTAAAAATACAGTGAAGAAAAATATGTAATTTTCATGATATTTGAAGAAATACATATGACTCCTTACATAACGTGAAATATTGACAGATATGTATAATTATTACATTAAAACATAGTTATTTTATGAAATACTAATGATATATTGGATAAAAGACATGTAATTTGTTTATATAACATGAAATCTTGACAAAAATATGAATCTGTTCCAAAAAAAAAATATGAGATTTTGTTAGATAGCTTGACAAAAATTTACAAGTCAATGTAAAGACTTAAGAGCATGTTTTGTCTTTGAAATACATGCGTTTTTTAAATCATATCTAATCTTATATGTCATGCCGACGAGTGATGGAGAAAATCCGGTGAAAGAGGAAAAAAAGAATAGATAGGAAAAAAAGAAAAATAATAAAAGGGTAAGATGGACCAAAGATCTTATAAAAACCCTGTCGTTGGTTAATTGTATAAATTCTCTAACAATTATATAAATTCAAGACCTGAAAGATTCATTTTTAAGCGCAAATGAAAACAATTGGAATTTCACATATACCACAAAAAGGCAAAAGACAAATTTCATTTTTCGAAAAGATCACAAGGAGAATCGAAAAACACACTCCCTATCCCTTACATACTTAATAGAAAACCAACAACAGACCAACTTCTTATGTAACTTTTGGTTTTCTCCACAATGGGAAGTTAGCAGATTTGGCAGCGAGTCTTTAAAACTTGTTGCATCAACCACGGCCGCGACCTGCTCCTGTTTTTCATAACATATTAGAGTTTTAGCTTAAATCCCATTGTGGCAAGACACAGATATTTGAAGTATTCTAGTAAAATCAGAGTTTTGTGACAAGCTTTGTTTGTGTATTTTTTACCTCTGTTGCCACCCATCTTCCCCATTGAAGTTCCTCTGCCTCTGCCTCTGGCTCCTCCATCATCCACACCACGTCCTCTTCCACGTCCAACACCTGGTGGTTTTCTATCTGCACATATTCAACCATCGTTATTAACACCTGAAGTATTCTCAATGTCTACTCTGGCAAAATATTAACACCTCAGAAAACTCGAAGCATATCTCAGTAAAGGTACAATATAGACATGAGTAATACTATACCTGTGCGTGTCTTCTCCTCCTGTACTTTATCAATCACCTGAAGAGAGAAGAAATCAATTTAAGTCAGTTAACTCAATCTAGGTTGCAGCAGTAAGAACATAAATAGAAACAGCATATGACTGTCCTTCTAGATGAAGATATCGTTTATGGTATGTGAATATAATTTGATTTTAGAGGGAATGAAATAAAGTAGAAACAATAGAGAAAAATCGCATCAGAAACACAACACAGCAAAGTCCATAAAAGTGGGTCAACATTCTGGTCAGCAATAACCATTCCCTGTGATATCGTCTAAGACGCACTACAACAAGAGGCACACCATCTGCTGAACAAGGTTCCACAGAAAAATGCCTCTTGGAGCACATATCTGATTTGGCTAAGCATCATCATTCCAGAGAGAGGGGAACAAAGAAAAAACTAGATCAAGCAAGAGATATATACACACACACACAAAAAAAAATTACCTCATCCGGAACTCGAAGGTACTTGATTGTGTTACCACGGATATAACATTCCGGCATCCTCCAAAATCTATCTCCGTCCTAGAGTAATCAAGCAGCAAAATATATGAGTGTCAGCTACACAAAATTTCATCACGAAGTCTAAACAAAGTATATTTGTATCAACATATGAAAACATAAGATAACCTTTGATGTACATATGACTTCACGCAGATGGATGTTCATCCAAGTATCACAATTCACCAAATGCCCATTGTATGTCTCTCCATTCTTAAGCTCCACGAGCTACCAAAACAAAACAAGATTCAAAATTACAGTAAAAGGAAGTTCCTTTAGATCCCTAATGCAATGCTCACTTAAACTCAGCTTCACTTCATATATAACAAAATTGTAATCAAGGGTCGAAATTTTACTCACCATAGGATGCCCTTGAGCAGTTTTAAGCAGCGATAGAGGAAGCTATAAAATCAAAACAACAGCTTTCAGTTAATAAAAATTGAAACTTTAACGCAAACAAGAAAGAAGGAAAAAAACCCTAAGTTTGTCTAGTAACTTACCATCTTCTTAAATCAGAAGATTTAGAGATCCGTTAAGAACCTGATGACATCAGAGAAGTATAACATTAAACCCTTTATAAGATGCGGAAGAAGCAATAGCGAAAACGGAACAAAAACCCTAATTCAGCTACTAAAAAAAATCTGAGAGAAAAGGGAGAAACCTTGTAATATACTCCGAAGATCGGCAAGAAGGTGAACGATTCAAATATGAAAGAGATCGAAGAATAGAGAGGCGTCGAAACTTCGAAATCTGTTTTTTGCTTTTTTCTGCTTCTCGGGTTTTGACAGTGAGAGGGATGGATTTCTAATGAATCGGTGGTCTTTTAGTTTTAGGTCAATGGGAACTTTTTTGAGTTTTGCACTCGAGTCCCTTAACTTTATAATATTATCTGTTTTAGTATATATTGTTAAACATATCAATCTAGCCAACTAATCCGATGTCGTCCAGCGGTTAGGATATCTGGCTTTCACCCAGGAGACCCGGGTTCGATTCCCGGCATCGGAGCTTTTTGTTTTAATTTTTCGTATACTTTGTCTACACCAAAGTGTATTTGTAGCCGTTGGCAATGGTTACCTGGTGGAAAATAACTAATCATTAATATGTTATTGATGCTCTCGAAATTAATTAATTTACATCACTAAGGCGAACTGTGTGAATCAAACAAAGCCAAGTGATATGTCAAATCTAATCCTAAACTTTTACAATTAAGCTTAAAGCCTCAGCAATGTGATTGTTAAAGCTATTTTGTAACCGACAATACTTCAGACCTCTCTAAATTATCAACCAACTCGAACGTTATTGAACCTCGACCAGCTCCAGTAACTAAATCTTAATCAAAGTTTCAATTACACACAACTGTGTAATTGTGAATCTGTAACTGGTTTGTTTCAGCACATGAAAAGCTGATAGTCAGGTTCGTGAGCTCCGACATTCAAGTAATTGACATCAACTGCGGTTGTTCCCAAATCATCTGGTGGAGAAGGATAAGACATAAAGTTTCAATAGAGCATAAATCTTTAAGAGACTTTGAGTGTATGTATGTGTAATCAAATGTGATCTACAATGAAGCAAATTGATGAGTGAGATGAGAGAAGGTATAGAGTTGTTCAAACCTTCGTATATTGTTCTTACAAACTTAACATAGTCAGGGATGAGATCTCGGTATATGATTCCATCCGGATGCGCATCAAGAACCACAAGTACACCTACAGATCAATCAAAGGAAAGGAAGATGTCAAACGTAACACTACAATTGTTTTCCACGATACTAATGAAAGACAAGATCATCTTGAAACTATGAAGTGTTTAGATCTTTTCTATTACTCTCAGAGATGAAAACAGATATTATACCTGGAGCAACCCAATCTGGAGAAGAGTTGCTAGGTAATGGTGCAAGCCAAAGGATATTCCTCAAGTTCATTGAATCATTGTATTTCACGTCAGATCCTAACAAAAAGGAGATACAATCATAATACTGAAGATTTAAGGGATTTCTGTGACCATTTCTATGTTTCAAGAGATTGCAAGAAAACTCACAGTCACACGGACAAGAACCCATATTACCTCTCTGGCAATATCCCATGTTGTAAGGAAACACTTTCTTGTCATAGGCTGGATACTCTTTAGCATGAAACCTACCATCACCAATCAGATACTAGTCAACAACAGTACTCAAAACCTAGCTCAACCATGTAACTTTCTATAAATATTCCCCAAAACTCATTACTTACGTTCAACCTTTCTAAAAACACTGCAACAATTGTGTTAAGAATCAGAAACCATTCTTCCTTTATTGATAACTGTTGGTTACATTCAAGAACACAAGAACAAACCCTAGAGAGTTCTCTTCACTCTCAAAGCCTAAATGCTCCCAATTAACCAAATGGTCTAGACCCCCTTATATCTACTATTCTAGTGCCTATCAAAGCGTCTCGATTCTTACACAACGAAGTCAGTAACAGAACATGATCATCATTACTATTTCAAGAGTCCTAGTGTGTGTTGAGGAGACAAAGGAGACTTACAATATTCCAAGGCGTCCAGATTCTGAGGCAAGGAATAAATGGCCATGGAACAAATCATATCTACTCAATGAAACATTCAATCCAACACTAGGTCCCCTAGATTCAATTAGATGAAACAAGAACTCGAAATATGAGTTCACTTCCTGTTCATTAACATCATCAATCAGATCACTACACCATAAGATCAAACAGTTCACAAAATAGCTTCTTTTTTTACCTCTGCTATAAAATGACGACCATAAGGAGTTCTAGTAAGTTGACATTTATCTTTTCTTGATCGTTCAACATCAGGAACCTATAAAACCAAATTTTAACCAATTCAATCTAACGAACAATAAACCAAATCAAACCATTAAATTGAAGACGAACCGGGATCATTTTCGGATTGAGAGTTCGCTGAATTGAACCGGGATCACCACCGGAGTCAACAGCGAGACGAGCAAGCTCTAGAACCGATTCCGGTGGCCACCAGATTAGAGAATTCTCCTCTTCAAACTTGCTCCGTCTCTCAACGGCGTCAATTTTTCCGGAACAGAGTCCAGTACGAGGCGAGCATCGTCCAAATTCGGGTTTAGGTTTATCCGATTTGAATGGGACGAGGAATTTAAGACACGATTTGATCTCTCGAGAGACGATTGGGTTGAGGCACGACGCGGCGGAGGGAGGTCCGAGAACGGAGAGTAGATCGTCGCCGGTGGCTTTCGGAAATGACGACGGAGAATGAGAAGCGGAGTGGAGTTTGAAGGATGAAGCTGCTGCGATGGAGAAGGAGATGAAAATGGTGAAACGAAGAGGAACGTACGAATTCACCATTGTCGTGTCCTTCCTCTGAATTTTTGGTGAATCCACATTATCTTTGTAGAAATTGGAGAATGGAGAAGAGAGACTGTAGAGTCACGTAAACTCCATTGGAGAATTATTAGAAGTGTTTAATTAACGAAGCCATTAATTAGCGACAACGACAAACATTGTGGCACACAATTTGTGGGCAACCTTAAAACCCATTAAGAAGCCCGTTAAGAAATAGTTGGGCCACTTCCATCAAACGACGATCTTGATCATCCATCAATTTTAACATCCCACATCACTTATACATTGCCATTTCACAAATCACAATATTCAATTTTGTTTCTATGGACTTTATGGTTTATGTGGAAAGCATGGAATGATAAAGTGTTTAAGAGACTCTACGAGGAACCCACTAATATTATAAATTATGCTCAAAGTTAACAATTATAAAGGGAGGAGACACAATTAGAGGCTCTTGAGGAAACAAAATGACTCCACAACCTCATAACTTATGTTCTTGAACATTGGATGTCAGTTTGATGGATCATGGAAGGCGTCAGACCACACGACTGGGTTTGGATGGATTTGTTTGCAAGGCGATACATTTTTTATTCTATAGGGTCCAAGTGTCATCGGAGGAGTGTAAGTAATGTGTATTGCATATATTTCCAAAGGAGATTACAAGCATATATATACATGAATCAGTAGAAAACTCTAGGTTAAGTCTCTTATAGAAAGAGAGATAGAAAAGGAAATAAGATATACAGGGAATGATGATATGATCATATCATATCCTTGACACGCCCCCTCAAGATGGAGGGACTATGGTCACACCAATCTTGTTTCTTAGCTCGAGAAACCGACTGCGTGGTAATGGCTTTGTAAGTGCATATGCAAGCTGATCTTTCGTGTTGACATGAGAGACGCGGAGAAGACCGTTTTGAACTTGACCCCGGATGAAGTGATAGTCGATGGCAATATGTTTCATTCGAGATTGAAACACAAGATTAGCACAAAGAAACGTAGATCTGACATTGTCGCAATAGATGACTGGTGACACTGGTAGTATGATTCCAAATTCAGTGAGTAGGCTACAAATCCAACGAATTTCTGATGATGTGTTTGCAACCGCTCTGTATTCGGCTTCTGTGGATGATCTTGCAACACCATTTTGTTTCTTTGCAGACCAAGAGATAGGACTTTTACCAAAGTAGACGATATATGCATTAGTGGAGACGTAATTATGTGAGTCTCCTCCCTAGTTCGAGTTTGAGAATGCGTGTAAAGTCAAAAGATTCTTAGCAAAAAAGAAAAAAAGAAATGATTACCAAATGAAAAAGGTATATACTGTTATATTACCAAAAATTTATAACAAAATATAGCACTAAAAAAATGAATTTGTGATCTATTTTGTGGTATATTTTGTTATATTGCCAAAAGTATACACCAAATTTTATAATAATTTTTTTTATGGTCTATTCTATATATTATTTTTTGTTTATCAATAATAAATAAATAATATTTTTTGTAGAGAAGACATCTGTTTTCTTTTTGCGTCAAAATTGGATTAAAATAGAGTCAAAATCGATTAATTTTGGTCAACATTATGGATAAGTCAAACCGGATTAAATATAATCGGTTAACTGATCGGTTCAATTGGAGGCATAGTTTAAGAACAAATCCGAAAGTACATATAATTTTATTGAGATTAAAAGTTTTTATTCGTGGTTTTTTCAGAGACAAAAAATTTAGGGTGAAATATTAAGATTGCAACTAGTATATGACTGAAAATTCAGCCAACCCATGCGAATAAAGATTGAAGTTTTGACTACGGACAATATCAGAATAATTTGTCATGGAGGTCATAATATTTTGTTAAAAATACATCAATTTTGTTTTAAATAATCACAAGTCTTAATGATATATTATACATGCACTTATTTATTTTAAAAATAAATCACAGTTTCGTGTTGTATCAAAGACTTGTTTTTACGTAAAACAATTTAATAATCACTACAAAATGGATCACCAATACGATTATACTTGACTGTATTCATTCATTTTAGAAATTAAAAACAACTTTCAATTGTTGGAGACGTAATGAATAAGTTCAAACTATGATTTCAAAAGTCGATAAACAAAAAATTACAAAATAGCGACAACTTTGTTTCTCTATCTCCATCATTTTAGCCTCATCCCTTCTATCCTCAAGACAAAAAGTCTATATCTAACAAGAGCACAAAGCTCTCGGTATGGTTCCACACAAACATTGAATGTTCAATATGGGTTATTTTGACCCGAAATCTTTCAACTGTAATACCCGTTGAAAGCTTTGGAACTTTTAAGCATCAGTTCCTTTATGGTAAGAAGATTAACTTCTCGCCACATGAAGCTGCCCATTGGAAGTAGACAACAAATTGCTCAACATCAGTTCTTTCAATAAATGGTTTTGCGTCAGTCAGACTCTCTGTCCAGGAAGAATAATTCTCTAGTGACCACACTCTAAGCGCAATAGCACATCCTGAACTATGGCTAAATTTCCATTGAAGTTAGCTAGAAAAGCAATATAGATTAGGGGAAAAAGAGGAAGAAGATGAAAAATAAAGATAAACAAATGAAACATATATAACTACAATTAAAGGTTTTGTGTTAAAAAAAATAATAATTTTTTGTAACATCGACAAATGATAATTAGGTTTAACTTAATTTAATGAGCCTTTTTCTGTTTTATATTTATTTGTGATGAGATAACATGTTTTAGTGTCAAATATAACAATTGGGATATACTTAAATATAAATTTGGTGGGGTCAATAATATTTATGTAAGAGGGTCAACTAACAAACATTATAATCCATGGCGCCAAGATTGATTGGTTTGTACATTAGAGAAGCGATGTTCAAAGTGAGAGAATGAACATAATTAAGGACACCACTTTGAACTATAGCCTTGAATTTTGCAAATTTGACACTTGGTAAAGTATTCTTGTGGCGATAAATTATTATTATTGTCTTTCTATTCTTTATTAGACGGTTGTGTGTTGTTGTCTCGTCCTAATTATGTGATTGATGCGATAATGAACGTCAGTTTTCACAATTCCAAGTGAATGACATATTAGTAGTAACAAAGAGTTGAGAAGAGTTGAGAAGAGTTTGAGCGAGAATGTTGATAGAACCCTATATAGGATCCTATCGAGATAGTTTGCAAGTACTTCGACCGACCAATCTCCTACGTATTTCGTTTATTCAAGAAAACGACAACTCCACTTTTGATCTTTTAATGGATGATTTCTATTAAACTCAAAGGTCTCCTTTAAATAGGAATCAACCTTGGTAAACAATCAAATCACACTAATATGTAGCAATAAAGAAAAACAATAAAACTATGGAAGACAATAATGAAAAGTCTATGTTCTTAACTTTCAAACTAAATGGTTGTCTATTAGAATGACGGATTTACTTAGAGCGTTAAGAATATGAGAATTTTTATGGAATTTTCATCGTTAAAAAGTGAAAAACCAATAAAACATAAAAATTTAAAAGCAACTTCAAAATCTATATGTTATTGGTTTATGATTTCAAAAGAGTTTTAGTGTCTCAAAGTGCCATGCAGAATCTGTTGTTATTTAATCAAGATTTTTTAAAAATATGTTAATGTTTTGTGTTATTCATTTAAGATTTGTAAAAAGTAATCTAAAATCTTCTTAAATTTGGGGTTATTAAATTCATATATATTTTTTTTTTTGAAATAATGTTAAATTAGTTTCAAAAAAGAAAAGTATATGTGTTTACAACTTGTGCAACGTTTTTGAAGAACATAAGCTTATGAGATACATTTGTTAAAAACCAAGAAGAAGGCCTTGTTTACCCAAGCTCTCTAGTTTGAAACCAAAATTGGAGACCTCGATCATATCTTCTGTCTTCACTAATATTAATAGCTGATATATGATTCCAAATGTGCTTATCAATCCACTTAACTAGTCGGGCTGCAGGATTTGGGAGACCGTCGTGTTTACGCTCACTTCGTTCTCGCCATATGGAATGTACCGTTGCCTGCAAAACACAACGAGCTAAGAATCCTTCGACTCGATTCGGCCAACAGTTAACGACGTTGTGTATTAGATTCATATTCTTATAAAGTCAGTAAAAGTTTTGAGTTATTCAATTAAAAAAAAAATCTCTAATTGTTCATGATTTAAATTATTATGTTATTGGTTCATGATTTTCTATATTTTTCTTCACAAAATAAGTCATATAAAGTAATGAAAAGTATTACCAAAATAAAAAAACTGTTTGAAATTTTTTACAAGATTATAAAAAACTAATCAACATATTATAAAAAACTCTCTAACAATAGTGTATGTTTCATTTATTTACTTTATAGAATTTGATTGAAATCATTATTTTTTTTTGTAAATTAGGAACCAACAAAACTTTCTCTCCGAAAGTAAATAACCCATTCGAGACATTATGATTATGGTACTGGACATTGTGTGATCTTCGATGGGCCTGAAGATAGCACATGGGCCTTCAAATGGTATAATTTTTAATCCAAACCCACTAAAAAACCTTAGGGTTTCCCCAAATATAAAACTCTCGCTTTCTTCATCATCTCTTTCTCCGGTTGCCGCACCTGCTTCGCTTCTCCTCTCTCGCTCTCTACTCAGGTAGGATAATCGTACTTTTACTTAATCTTCTCTTCGTCTCGATTTATCAGAAATATATGGACTTTTGCCAATATAGCCGATGGTTTAGGGTAGAAGAACCATGATGGATAAATAGTATTGAATCTGTAGTTTTTGTAACCCTAGATCTTCAAATTCGTATTATTGTTCTGTTAGATCTGTTTGTTACTCAACGAATTCGATTATTCCTTTGTTGTCTTGAATCCTTCTCTGATGTTACTTTCACTTACAGTCATTTTCGATCTCAGTGTATGTCACTGTTGTTGGTTCTTGTCTAATATAAGATAGTTCTGTTTTTTCTTTCTTTTTGCATTGTTTGGATATATAGGACTCGTTTACTCTTTCAAAGCTAAGCTTTCAAGATGCAAAACGAAGAGGGTCAGGTCACTGAGCTTTACATTCCTAGGAAATGGTAATGAGAATCATTTCTTCTTCTTTTGTTTTGGTCTCTGTTTTGTGTTCTCTCATTAACTAAGAGAAGATTGGTTCTTGTTTGTTTGTTTTGACTGAATATTGGCAGTTCTGCTACTAACCGGTTGATCACATCCAAGGATCATGCCTCTGTTCAGCTCAACATTGGTCATTTAGATGCTAATGGCTTGTACACCGGACAGTTCACAACCTTTGCTCTCTGCGGTTTTGTCCGTGCTCAGGTTTGTAACAATTTCTCAATGCTTTGTCCATAATTGAGTCAGAAGAGAGTTGATTTGTTTTGTGTGTATCATAAGAGAGTTGAACAACCAACCCTTTGAATTTCTACTTATCTTCATAGGTTAATTAACTATTGATGTACACGATTGCAGGGAGACGCTGACAGTGGTGTCGACAGGTTGTGGCAGAAGAAGAAGGTTGAAGCCAAACAAAACTAAGAGCTTAATCTGTCTTGTTTTTTGTCGAATCTTGTTTTTTTTTTTCCGAAAGATTGCCTCATACTGAAGTAATGATTTTGGCTTTGGGTCGTGGAACTTAACTTAAATGCTTTTGTGCACCATGTCTTCTAATTTTTCACCAGTTCGATATAGTATCTCCAGTTTCTCGACCTTTTTATCATTCTGAGGTGTTAGTCTTTAGAGTTCGAATCGGAATGAATAAGCGTTATTACCCCCTTAATTATCATTTTGGGAAGATACTTTAATTCATATTTACAAATTACAATACACCTTTTTTTCTTCTTCTTTACCTTTTGAACACTATACAATTACTGAAACGTATGTACTACTTTTTGTTTGGGCAAACACAAATGTACCAAAACTTAATAATAATATAGAAAGAAAAATTACAAGTGTTACAAAACCCAATACCTCATATGGGTCAACAGTAGGGGTGGGGCATAATATCCGATCTGAAACCGAACCCAAAATCCTTCCAAACTCAAAAATCCGAACCATCCCGATTCGAACGGATAACCGAACAATTCACAATTTAAATACATAGTAATCATATATTATTTATATTTATATTTGTAATAATCTTAGTGTCAGAATATTAGGATTTTCGGATATTTAAGATGTTTTTGGGTATTTAATTTGGATAAAAATATTCAAGGTTTTTAGATATTTTTGTACTTTCGAGTAGTTTGGATATATTTGGTTATAAAAAACGATATTTGGGAACTTCGAGTAATTCGAATCCGAACCCTATCCAAACGCAAAATCTAGAATTACCCAAACGATTTCTATATCTCTAAATCCGAAAACTCGATCCTAACCCGCAAATGGGTACTGAACTCCCGTTAACTAATGCTAGTAAATATTAACATTTCCCCTGCTTGGTCTCAGCCTCCTAATGTTTAACATCACATATACAACATCAACATCAACTCCAAATCTTTTGTTTGTCTTTCCACACTTTGGTCAAACACAATTATAACAGTCAATAAATCTAGGTCAAAAAATGTCAATCTTTTACTACGAAAGAAACATGAAACTTCTACTAAAAAGAATCTCTGAAGAGACATGCCAACATTAATATGTTGCATCAAACAATATACAATTTAGTTTACGGACACTAAATAGTATCACTACTGAAAAACATTGGGGATTAGAAATTTACTTATAGTTTAGTTTACGGACACTAACTAAATGTGGTTAGATAAACTTAAAAAAAAACTACAAAAATTGACCGTTATATATGTGCAAGTATTCAATGCATGTGATTAAATGAATATTGATTATAACAACGATAACTATTCTTTGAAACACGAACAATTTATACCATAATCTATAATGTAATCTAGTTTGTGTTTATGCCATCATAGTCATACAATTTTTTCCAGCCTTATGCCATCACACGATAACTTTAAGTGATGACATAATGTCATAATTTTAAACTTTTTTCTTTTCACATCTATATGTGTTATCGTGGATTGGTTTTACTAACTAGAATCAGATTCTCAATCTTGGTCGGTTCTCTTTTAACCATTCAAGAATTAAAGTATCAATGACATGTTTACATCATGTGTATATATAGGTAATTAACGGTTTTAGTTTCACACGTTAGTTGTTTATTAGGGAAAAAGTACAATATATAATATAGTTTGTATAACATTAAAACATGTAAGACCAATTTAACAATTCGATTCCCTGTGGACACTATTTACATATTCTTTGTCATTAAATATGCTTTCTAAATATGCCTTCTCTTCATATTTATCTTCCTTTTCAAATTATTCTTATTCCCTTTCACCAAAAATCTCTCTTTTTATTTCTCTCGGAAAAAGATTTATTCCTCTCCAAGTCCAATTATTCTCCTCAAATGTTATTCTAAATTTTGCACCCAAAAAATGATATTCGAAAATAGTACACTACTTCACCACGTCACTTCCGTATAGGGTATTGGTTTATATGAAAACCGTATGTTTTCTTAGGTATTACAAATTTCGTAGATCATAATGTATACTTAAATCATACTACAATTTTTTTGTTGTTGCAATCATGTCATTTTAAATCTATCAATATATGTTAACAATTTATATTTCCTAATCATTATGCTTTTTTTTTTCTTATAATGTTGATTTTTATAATTATTTTTTATTATCGCGTATTAGATTTGTATAATATAAACCGCTTATATTATACGAATCTAATAGACGAAAATAAAAAATAATTATAAAAATCACCATTATAAGAAAAAGAAAGAATAAGCCCATGAATAGCTGAATTTTCCATTAAAGAAGTACATTTTCGCATTTCATTTACCAAAAGATAGCTAAATTACGAAATACATAAATTTTTATGTTGGATTAAATTACTTACTAATATCGTTCTTTGTTGATTGTTTACGAAATACCCCTCTAATAACACTTACAAGATGCCATTCCAAGGCCAATTATGTCAATTTGATTCTTAAAAGCAGTAAAAAAAAACTTCCAAAATCACATAACGCAACAAGAGTTTGGATTGCCTTCGCTTAGTGACTCAAACGATTCCGACGGTTGAGATCTATACGAATAAAATTCGGGCGGTGGAGATTCGTAGCCAGTGTCCACGTACTCATAAGAATAATATGACGTCGGATGAGAAGGAGGAGCCGTGTAATACGACGCCGTCTCATTCCCACCGTTATTAATTGGCCCATGCACCGTGTTGTAACTCACCGTATAAGACGGCGCCGTTTGAGGCTGAGTATGATAAAACGAAGGAGGAGGCAGTCCCGGACCCGGCCCGTACATTTGTTGTGGATGATGACGTGGAGGACTGTGAACCGTTGGATACGGATGATTCTGCTGCTGATGATGATGTAGATGAGGAGGTGGTCCGTGTATAATGTGATGATCTTGTGGAGCTGAGTATATCACTGTCTCTGGCGGTCCATCGTTTTGCGGAGGACCACCACCGCCACCGCCGCCGCCGCCTCCTTCCATTACCACCGTCGTGTTCCCTAAGCTTTTCTTCTTCTTTTTCTTTTTCTTCTTCTTCTTCGGAGCTCCATCTCCTTGTGGTTGAAGTTGACCGTTTACAAACGTAACAACTTGTTTAACCTGATCAAAGTTTCCTCCTCCACCACCACCTCCACCACCGACGTCACCTCCGCCGTTGTTGTTGTTGTTGTTTTCGTCGTCGTCTTCATCTCCACTAGTTTCTTCGTTATCTTTCTTTGGTTTCTTCTGATAGTTACAATCGTTGTTAATGTTGTTCTCCATTGACGTTGGCCATAGCTCGGCGTGTCTACCGGCTTTCATGATCTTCTTGATTAAAATCTCCGGCTCTACGTTTCCGATCACCGTTACTTTTTGTTGCTTCACGTCGATATTTGTTGTATATACACCTAAAATAAAATCATATAAATACTCATAATTAGTTAATCAATATCGAAAAAGAATAAAACGTTAGATTTAGTTTATATATTACCATCGATTTTGCTCAATATTTTCTTGATTTTTCTCTTGCATCCTTCACAATGGATAGAAACTCGCAAAACCCATGTCTACAATAAAAAGAAGACGAAGAAATATATGTATTGAGAAAAGAAGATGATAGTTATATATGAAGAAGAAATTGATTACTATGTAAAAGTGATACTTACGGTGTATCTAAGAGGTTCAGGGTAATCTTCGAAAACATGTCTCTGTTCTTCTTGTCTTGTGTCTGATTTTATCTCTGTTCCTAAATCCATAATGGAGAGAAAGAGGAAGATGAAGAAGAGGGAGAGGGAATTGATGCAACTTTCATGTGTAATATAGTAACGAAGTCATGGCTTCTATATCTTTTTTTTTTTTGTGGGACTTCTTCAGCAGATAATATTCTCTAATAGTTGCCTTTTTGGAAAAGATTATAAAATGCTCAGTTCTCAAAACATTAATATTTACTTAGTTAGGATTAAAAAGAGTTTTTTTTTTTTTCTTTTTTGTCAAAACATGAAATTTTCGATTTTTCTTTGCCATCATTTTCATTTTCTTACTATTAGAAGATATTTTAGGACACTGAAATTGTCAAAATACCCAGTCTAGCTAGGTTCGAAGTACACCATAAACCTAGGGGTTTGAATAATTTTCTCTCTCTTACGGATGTTAATTTGACCGAGAAAGAGAGAGTAGTAATCAAACATATTTCCAAACCATGATTCAGCGATCGAAAATTGTCATATGTATCGGCTCACAAAATAGTTGGATTATGCCCATTTTACTCAGTTTGATTTCTTCTCATAGTATCGTTTATGTCATTTTTATTTAATTTTGACTTCCAATATAAACAAGTATTTTCCTACACTATTCTTACACTATAAAAAATATAAGTATTGATAACACATTACGATAATACAATTTTTATAACTGTTATTAAAGTGGATATTCGAAGTTTGGTAACAATATAATATCATAGCATTTCAGTAGTCTAATAATTGTAACTAGGATCGGACTCTCGCTACACTGAGGATTTTTTTTTTTTTAGTATTTATATGAAGTGTATTTGTATGTGTGTTTGTATCTTTTATAACAGACGTATTTTAAAATTATCACAGTGCAATATATTTTATAAAAAGAAAAAAAGGCTGTGATAGAGATGTTAATGATGGGTTAAAACCCACTGGGTATCCAAATAAATAAAACTCATATGGGTTTATCTCATTGGGTTATGGGTACCCACGGGTTTTTTTAAGTCCTTTTTCAAGTGAATCAACATTTTCTTGTAAAAAAAGATTTCACATTTTTTCCCCTAAACCGCGATTTAACAGTTTACCGCCAAAAAAAACATTCAACATTTTCCCGCCAAAAAAGACATTCAACATTTTCGCGCCAAAAACGATATTCAACATTTTCCCGTCAAAAACGCAATTCAACATTTTCCCGCCAAAACGCGATTCAACATTTTCCGCCAAAAATGATTTCATATTTTCCCGCCAAAAACGCAATTTAACATTTTCCCGCCAAAAAAGACATTCAACAATTTCCCGCCAAGAAGATTTCACATTTTCCGATCAAAAACGGAATTTAACATTTTCACACCAAAAAAGATATTCAATATTTTTCGGCCAAAAATGACATTCAACATTTCCGGCCAAGAAAAGGATTTGACATTTTTCCCGCCAAAAACACAATTTAACATTTTTCCGCCAAAAAACGCAATTTAACATTTCAACCTTTTTCCCATCAAATATATATGTAATACAGAAAATAAATATAATTTAAAATATATTTATAAGCAAAATATATTTCGGAACAATCGGGTTTTTTCGGGGTTTACCCACTAAATAAAAAACCCATCTGAGTTTTCTAAAGTTGGGTTTTTGGTGGGCGGGTTTATTTCGGGTTCAGGTCGGGCTGGGCTTTTTTACCCACCACAACATCTCTAGGTTGTGATTTAAATTTAGGAGGTGTATAGTTGAAAACATATTGATGATAACAAAAGTACATAATGATATTATGTAATAATGTGTATTAAAGTTTCAGATACTTATATTGAAGCAATATATATATATATATATATATAATTTAAAAAAAGAGATACTATTGTATAGATAATGAATGTTTATACAGTTTAGTTAGCTAATGTAATTAAATTGTAATTGTATAATATTGATTTTTGATTTTTATATTTTACTCTTTTATATACAAAAGCCCAAAACTAAAATCACTTAAGACCGTCAAAACTTAGCAAAACTTTTACACTTCTATTTTTTTTAGAAAAACTTGTAAAATTTATAACCTTTGGTCATCGAAAAATATAAACTAAAAGAATAGCTAGAAAAAAGTATTTTTAAAAAGAGAAATATAAAAGAAGCATTTCTAACAATTCCTCTATATTGTATCATTTTAATTTAGACTATGTGAAACCATGAATACATTCCAACATATTTTAAACTTTAAACCATGTTTTTTTTTGTAAAAAAGATTTACCTTCTTTCTTCCTTGTGAACTTCAAAACTTCCATATCTTTTTTTTTTTTTAAAGAAATCTTGTGTAGTTTTTATTTTAATTTACAAGTTTAA
>Ga0041059_1000376_pt1 | contig 32836 bp, 31 predicted proteins | sample AraColnosormetaG_FD_56232 | JGI IMG/M metagenome (GOLD analysis project Ga0041059, IMG submission 56232) | Arabidopsis roots microbial communities from North Carolina, USA - Col MF nosort | ecosystem: Host-associated > Plants > Roots > Unclassified | place: USA: North Carolina | collected...
TAGTGAGATTTAGGAGATATCTAAATCATGTAATCCTATTAGGTTTAGGATTAGAATCTTATATAAAGGACATGTTGGTTGTAACATAGCCTTTGAGAGAGCTGTAGAATACATTGAGAGTTTAGGTTTTGAGGAATTTTCCTAGACTAATAAAAAGAGATTCATTCTTTTGATTTTGTGTTCTTAATCTCTTCATTGAAATCTATAGATATGGTGTTGTCAAGAATCTAAAAGCTCGTGTCTTTATTAAGCAAAGGGGGTGGTTACAGTTCTTACAACAGAAGTATATAGTTTGTGACCGGATCTTAGGAACTAGAAACGATACTAATCATTTTACTTGTCAGAACTTTTGTTAGGAGTAACAGCGTCAACAATGGCTTCCATTTCTTCCATCATACGCCCGAGAACACCAGGTCCTTTAACATCATCAACCCTTGTCTTCTCATCAATGTCTTCACTTCTTCCATGAGTCTCTTTCCCATGAAACATCGATTCCTTCTCTTCTTTTCTGCTTCCAATCACATTTGTCTTCACCTCTAAAAAAACAACAAAAACCAAAACCCAGAAACGATCAATGAGATTAAAACAAAAGAGTTGTCTTTTCGCCCAAATTAACCATCTCCTAGATAAACCTAAATAACCCAAAAGGTCCCTGATTCGATTACATATAGAAACCCTAAATTCGATAAATCAGGGGGAATCTCTAGGAGGAATTAGACAAATTAATAAGTGATGAAACTTTATTAAAAAAAAGGGCGCAAAATTCGTGAAATTGATCAAATCGGAGAATTTGTCTTACCAGAAAGAGAGCTTTGTTTTGGTTCCGCCATTAATGATCTTCCTTCTTTGATCTTGTTTTTGAGTTCTTCAAATGTAGACGAGTTTGTTTAGTTTGGTCTGAGCTTGAAATAGTGTGTACAAATGTGAACCATCCAATGTAATAATAACAGATTAACGAGTAGATCGAACCGACTCGGGTATTGTGCAAACCCGACACTAAAATGGATTGAGTTGCCCAGTCTAATAACTTATGGGTTAAAAATTGAGAATACAAAAGTAGAGGGGTTCTCAGGGAATTTCTGGAACAAATAATATAAAAGAGAAAACCTAAAGTTTAACCGTTATTTTAAGAAAATTGCTTTCGTACCCCAACAATTTCAAAATTCAAAAGTTCTCTCTCTGCTTCTTCTTTTTAACACTTGCGAACTTTTGTCAACATCAATCTCAATCAACACAACCAAATTCCCAGAAACAATCTTTTTGCTTTTCCCACATTTCAAGCTCCAAAGCTTCGAATTTTTGAATCAATAGCTTCCGAAGTTGTGATTTTTGTAGAATTCGAAAACCAAGGTCTCGATTTGAGAAGATGGGTGGGTCAGGAAATTGGATTAGATCACTGATATCTAACAGAAAACCCGTAAATGATCAGGTAAGCTAAAATGCCTCGATCTTTGTTGTTTCTTCCTACTTTACCAAACATTGATCTCTCTGTTAATTGTGCAGCAGGAGAAGTTAAGTGATAAGAGCAGCAAGAAGAAATGGAAGCTGTGGAGGATTTCATCGGAGAGCTTAGCATCTTCTTCTTTCAAGAGCCGAGGAAGCTATGCAGCTTCTTCGTTAGGTTCAGAGCTACCGTCTTTCTCGGCTGACGAGGCTTTTACTACGGCCATGGCAGCACTCATTCGAGCTCCTCCTAGGGATTTTTTGATGGTTAAGAGAGAATGGGCTTCAACAAGAATCCAGGCTGCTTTTCGTGCTTTCCTCGTATGTGAATCTTCACTAATCTCTAGTTACATGAGCTATTCTAGTTGTGGTTTGATCATTAGTACTCACGGGTCTTCTTGTTCATTGTGTTGTCTGCGTCTTTTCTTTTTTCAGGCAAGACAGGCGTTTAGAGCTCTGAAGGCTGTCGTGAGAATTCAGGCCATTTTTCGTGGCAGACAAGTTAGGAAACAAGCTGCCGTTACACTCAGGTGTATGCAAGCTCTTGTTCGTGTTCAGTCTCGTGTAAGAGCTCATCGTAGAGCGCCTTCTGACTCGCTTGAGCTAAAAGATCCTGTTAAGCAGACCGAGGTATATATTAATCTATTGAGTAAAGTCTATTGAACATTACTTTAAAGTATGTGAATCTGGTTGATGTTTTTACAGAAGGGTTGGTGTGGTAGCCCCAGAAGTATAAAAGAAGTGAAAACGAAGTTACAGATGAAGCAAGAAGGGGCTATTAAGAGGGAGAGAGCTATGGTTTATGCGCTCACACATCAGGTTGGTCAATGTGTTTTCAGAACAGAAATTCAGAGTGTTGTCGCTAATTGTAATAATGTCTCATGAGTTGTTTTGGCAGTCGAGGACGTGTCCAAGTCCAAGCGGAAGAGCGATTACGCATCATGGTTTGCGCAAGAGCAGTCCTGGTTGGAACTGGTATGATGATGTTGGGACATTTTCAAGGAAAAGTAGTGAGAGCAGTGTGTTATCTGAATATGAGACTGTAACAGTCAGGAAGAACAATCTTTCTTCAACTAGAGTTCTTGCCAGACCTCCTCTTCTTCTTCCTCCGGTTTCGTCTGGCATGAGTTATGATTCTTTACACGATGAAACATCAACATCATCGACATCTCAATCACCAGTTGCATTCTCCAGCAGTGTTCTTGATGGTGGTGGGTACTATCGAAAGCCGAGCTACATGAGCCTGACACAATCTACTCAAGCCAAGCAGAGACAATCAGGATTATCTTGCAACGGAGATGCAAGACGCAGTGCTGGTTCAGACCAGTGTACTGATCTATACCCTCCGGGGAATGTCTGGGCCAAGAGCCAGCGAAGCTAAAAGAGCAAGCCATGATGATTCTTGTCAAGCCATATTCAACAGCCTGTTGGTTTATCTTTTGTCTTGTTTCAGGAACGGTTCCTGTGAAACGTATACACGAACTATAGATACAGAAACAGCTTCTGTGTACCGTTTACATATATAAGAATATTGATGAGTTATTTGAGCTTGTAATTTGGCTACTTAGGCCACTTCTCAATAACTTGTAATCAGAGTCGATTTCGTTTCTCCTTGTTTGTTTAACCTTCCATATGAATGCTAGTATTGTTTATAATAAGATATCAAGAATTAAAGGCAGACTTGTAAACAAAAATCAAAAACTTAGCTTACCAAAAAGGGTAAATAGGAACTCGTACTTCCATTTGTATCTCAAAAAAGTAAAATTGTTCCAAAACTTATATTGTGAGAGAAAACAACAAAACGGATTCAGATACAACATAGTAAATCTTACTCAGGTGAAACCATCCACGACTATGATGGTGGAGATGGATGTATGGAGATGACTTATCAGCTAAAAGCTTATTGCTTAAGAGGAGCTTTTTTCTCTCTGTCTGCAATTCTAGCAGGGGCGTTTGAGTGTGACTTGAACCGGCCTCTTCCTCCTTCGTCTCTCTCCTAAAGATTCCAGAATCAGCAGTACAAAGTTAGATAGTCTCATCAAGGAACAGAGATCATAATCATAGATTTGAATGAGAGTATGTCAATGGAAAGATTTTCGTTTTATGTACCTTTTTCTTGACGATCTGAACAACATCTTCGTCTTCAAGATGTTGAGAAAGACCACAATTCTGTGGATTGTGCCTTGTGCTTGTGCCCCAAACGAGTGCATACTTCATATCCTTCACCAGAGTCCTGTGGACGTGGTTACAGAAGTCTTCCACTGTGCAGCCACCTCGATCCTGATGAATCACACGTACTCAAAGATGAATATCACAGGTATGGAAGAGTTTCAAGGGTTATCTTGCAAAGTGAAAGAATACTTACAGATGAGAGGACAAAAGGCTCATCGAAATCTGGTTGCTGGCCTTGCGGCTTCGAGTAAACTCTCACAAGGCCCATTTCGTCCCACATCCTTGCAAGTAGTCTGTCTAAGTTAAGCTGTTTCAAGCAGCAGTAAAATATCAATAAATTTGGCAAATATCAAACTCGGAATGAAAACGGAAACCTAGAACAGCAACAAATTGGTTTTTTAGCATTTTCTATCCTTGCAGGTCTAAAAAGACTACTCGTTACAAAACTTACCTTAAGATTGCAGCTAATAACAATGGAATTTGGCTGCCGGGATAGTCTATCCACATCATCAATTCCAACAACATCTATTTTGTTGTAGACATAAACACACTTAATATACTTGCGGTTGCCTTCAATGACATCAATAAAGTCATCCACTGTGGCATTCTCACGAAATAGCACCTGCAATACTCACCACCACAGTAAAAACTACCATAAGAAAGCTTTCAATATACTCACAAATGTCTGATGATTATAAAATTCTACTCATAACACTTAGACAAGACAAGAATAAAGCAGGAACCACGTACCTCAGCATTGTGAATCTTGTATTCATGCAGGATTTGATAACAGAGCTTCTCATCAATGTGAGTCAAGGGTGCTGTAGTGTTGAAAGAGATTCCACCAGTCTTTTTCTTTTTAAAGTATATCTGTTGGGCAGAACAAACCAAATATACATAAACAAATTCCACACGAACCCAAGTTTCTGAATGGAGCATAACAAGTAAACCTGAAGGAGTTTAGACTTCAGCGTATTACATGACACATCTATAATTTGATACTGCTGATAAGACAAGCTTTACCTGCGGAGGAGTTTTGTTTAGTCGCAAGCCCACTGCCTCAAGTTCCTTAGTCAATATTTGCCTGTGGCCTTCGCTCTAACAAATTTAAACAAGCAAATACAAAGCTTAATAAACAAGTAGAGCATGACAACCATATACCAATTCACGTGGACATATAAACCGTAACTCACTTTTGAGGCATCAAGAACCATCAATACAAGGTCGGAAGACTTTGCAACAGCAATAACCTGAGAAATAAGCAGTCATAACGAAAGTTCATATCCTCTTGATTATCTTTTTCTGATAGGCGAACTTGGGCATCCAAAAAGAAATCAGATAACCAACAAGAAAAGAAAGCAATTGGATTTCAACCTGCCTTCCTCGCCCCTTTCCTTCCGAAGCACCTTCAATAATCCCAGGAAGATCGAGAAGCTGAATCTTTGTGTCGTTGTAGTGAATTACACCAGGGATGCATGTAAGTGTTGTAAATTCATATGAGGCTGCTTCAGAATGTGTTCCAGTTAACATAGTCAAAAGCGTGGACTTTCCGACACTGCAAAGTACAACCATTTCCATCAGTTTCCCTAAACTTATGCCAGCAACTTCTTAAGGAGCAACATAATTTTATAAAACAGGAAATAATTTGTAATTGGATCTTGTGAGTATAAGTATCTATGCCTTTACCTAGGAAATCCTATAAGTGCAACACGTCCATGACCATACTTGGTAACTTCAAAACCTTCCCCGCCTCCACTAGCACCCTGTTAAAGGAATTCGGAAGACAATTACAAACTGAAAGCAGTAATGAAAAATGTTTGAAATTCTACTTCAGATCAAAGCAGCAGGAAAATCTTAAATAGATTATAGCCCTAAATAGATAAGCTAAGGTGACGAAAACAGTAGTTACTCATCGTCTATCTTAGTAGTAAACATACAGCAACACACCAGCAAGGAAAACTATAAACCGAGTAAGAAAGGAAACAAACAAGCTTCAAGAATCACTCAGCTATATAGAAATATAAGCGCATAGGCTAATGGTTTAGTATTTTATAAAGAGCTTGCATTACTTTTGGAGGCTCCAACAGTTGTGTCCTGAGTTTTGCAATCTTTGCCTTGAGCTGACCAAGATGATACTCTGTTCACAAACAGAACATTATCAATTAGCAAATGTAAGATCAGAAGAAGGGGACCAGAAACTTGTCATAGTGATTATTTGGAAAATTGGCTTAAGTGTCTATAATGTGTTGTAAAGGCTCGCAATCTGTTTAATTCGTAATGTTTGTTATCTAATTTCGTCTACTAAGGATGAGCAACATGAAACTGATAAGTCCCATGCCTATAACTGAATGTTCTCTATGTAAAAAGAGAACCTGTAGCTTTATTCTTCTGAGTCCGAGCCATCTCGGCCTCGATTTCTTTAATCCTTTCGATGATCCCCATTGTGCTTCACTTGTTTTTGCTACTATCTGTGGAGAGAGAGTAAAGGACAAAGATTGTTACTTATCAATAGACTCAGAATCAGAGAGTTCATAGATAATAACATAAAAATTTTATCAATAACTCAAACAAAAAACTTCAGATTGCTAATAAAAGAGCTAAAATCAAACCCGAAGAATATAAAGCTTTAAGATTCATATTTAGCTTAAATTTATCAAACCATATATATCCACTCAGTAAACAAATTTGAATGCCAAAAGGCGAAAGCTGAGCTCTTTACGTCTAATCGAACAAAAAAACGTATGTCGAGACATCGATTCCAAACATGAATTCCATTAGACGAGCTCGAAATGCAGGAATCATTTAAATATAACTGATTTAACAATAAATCAAAATCTTAGCATGAAAAAGTAGGAATATTTGATGTGCGACTCACAGTGGAATTGGTGAAGGGCGATCTCCGGCGAAGAGAGGGAGATAGATGGAGAGAGGAGAGAGAGCACGCCTGTAATAGGGCGCCCAAAAAGGATTACAGTCCCATTTACTGTATCTTAAAGCCCAAAGGCCTTTTTCCATCTCGATGCTTATTATTATCTTGTTTTCGTGAAACGCTGCGTTTAACAAAAGGGTATGAAACGCTGCGTTTCATTTATGTGAAAGTGAATTCTTAGTAGTATGTGTCTTGTTGTGCGAATTTGATAATCTGGTTTGGTTTGGTTCAGTAATATGGAGAGAAGTGTTCATATCATCTAGAAATTTCCAAACACCAGTCAGTTTACCTTTAGACTTTAGTGATTCTGTTTAAATCATGAACCTACCTTAAAACTACAAACTCGAAAAGTAAAAACAGAGAAGTTAACCTCACAGAAAACTACAAATTTATACGAGAGTAGAAACGCTACAAGAAACCGTTTCTTGATCTCGATCTCTTCACCACTCTAGCCTTGCTCACTACACGTGAAATCGGTGATTGTTTTTGAGCAAGCTCTCTTACCTGCAACATAATGTGAGTAGGAATGGCCATCGACCCGTGTTTCTTCAGACCTCCTTCCTGCAAATACACAAACCATTCACCACTTTAATCTTAAACCCAAGTTATTGGTTAATTGGTTAAAACATGTGGCAAGTGCTAACCATTCTGTTTGAAGAACTTGCTTTTTGTAGATTTCGCCATTTGTCCTATCACAAGAGACACTTGTGATTAAACAAAAGGATTAAGAATATTGAGATGAGACAGTTAATTAGTTATGTTGAACCAACCTTGAGATCCACAGTGGTACGATGCGTGTATGGTGAAAATGAAAGCTTTTTGATCTCAGTCCATTTCCCTACTCCATATTTGGACACACCTTCGACTAGTTTTTCAACTTCAGAGATAGTCCAAGCTCGATGAAGCTTCCTTCCACTTGCACTTTGCGTGATTGGTGCATCAACGAAATTATCATCTGAGCTATCTCCAGATGAGTCTAAGAGCTCTGGCTCCATCATCTCTTGATCCACATCAGTGAAAATTGGTTTTAAATGGTCTTTGTCACTCTGATAACCAAAATAGATAAAGCAATGAGCAACTGTCTCATACCAGAAATAAAAAATATACTGCTAGATGATTAGAAACAGTCTTTTTACATACCATCTCAACTAAAAACCATAAAGTTCAGAGCAATTGAGACTTCGTTGGATAGATAGAATCAAAGTAAAATGGATTTTACATTTACAAAATGCTCTCCACTATTATAGAAATGACCAAGTTATACAGAAATGCCAGAGTGATCTTACTTCTTTCTGGACACATCTAGATGCAGATTTGACACCTGGAACTCGGTTCACATCATTGCTCAACTGAGGTGGGCTTAGATTCAGGTTACCCTCCTCTGGAGCAGCTTTCACCTCCCATGACTTAGAACGAAATTCCTACAAAATGTACAGGTAAACAACATTATCCTCTATTACCTTGATTGCAGCAAACACAATTTAAAAGATGAATACTTCTATATTCCTTTTTCCAGTGTGTAACAATAGACATAAATTTAGCATGTGCCAGATAAGTAAAAATATTTTGATAGCTCATATGATAAGGAATGGGGTTAATAAAGATATTGAAGAGCATGAACAATAGAGACATACCCCAAGAGCCATTATGTTTTCTCTTGGACGACTTCTCCTTACATGAGAAACATAGGGAACCTGAATTCTGGAACCAGCAAGGGATACCATCCTGGTGACAACAACTCTCCCTTCTGAAGAAACGGCTTGAATAGAGCTTGGATCTTTTGAAGGGATCATTGACCCGTCAATTTGTTGTTTTTCATTGGTTTCTTCAATATATCTCCTTGTAGGCTTCCTCACTCTTTTTGCAGACCCATCTTCACCTTCAAAATCTTCGTTTCCAGAATAATGGTCCACAAAAGTTTCAACAGGACTATGCCCAAAATCATTTGAATGCCCCTTTATGCCGTCAGGACTAGCTGGTGTATCTATGCTTTCAGTAGCTGTTTCTTCATCTACTGTACCCTTGCTAAAAGCATCAATTGCATCTTGATCTCCACCAATCAGTTTGCTATCATTAATTGTCAGGGTAGTTGTTGGAACTACACATGAATTAATCAGTCCCATTTTGATTCTTCTTTTGAGCCATCGTTTGTCCTTAGAAGTAGTTTCACGACCAAACGTGGCTCTGAAAGTTTCTTGTAATTCTTTAATTGAAAGATTAGCCAAGCTTATCTCGCCTGGTACTCTAGAAAAATCAGGTTTTGAGGCAGCAGTTGACAATGCAGGTTCTTTAGGACTAGCTGTAGCATTTAAGACATCCGTAGATTGATTAATACTGCATCCATTTGATGAAAAAAGAATTGGTTCCTGCAGCAAAACTTTGGATGGGACTAGCTCCACATTCCCAGACAGCTCAGTAGAAATCTGAAATTTGGTATCCGGAAGAACAAAAAGCATCTGAGATCCATTCATCAATTCCTCTTTAGACTGCAAAAGTTTCAAAGGTGGAGTAAAATTGATGGCTATAACAGCCAACTGACCCATGATAGTTATACAGGAATAACAATATTAGAAAGTTCTGTTTCTAGATTTTGAAGCAAGAAAACAAACCTCATGTCGAGAGTTCAAATTTTCTGTATACGGTCCTGCAGTTTCCGACTGAAAGAAGCCTGGATTGAATAGCTGAGTTAGAATAGAAAATATATCGCTAAGATTCACAAATGATTGTATACTAAAAAATAACTGACTGTCCTAGACATCAGATAGGAAAAGCTACAGACACGAACACATATTTACACATAAAACACTGCTCAGACCTCCGACATTGCAAGTAACCCAATAAATACCCTTGTCGTGCAGTCCTAAGGAAATTCTATCCGTCTTTGCGTGTATACAATAAGTCTTTCCTCTAACAATACATGCAGATTACACAAATTAAACCGACAAAGGCTCAAACAGGAGTGATTCAACATGTATAATATGCTTAGAGTGATTAGGACCAAACCTTCAAAATTTTCTAGCTGCAGAAACTGAGAAGGTGAACCTTCATCGGGAATGTATTCCTCAGTTTGTATAGGATCTGGTAAAACAGGCATATCTTGCTCGTTTTTCTCAAGCAAATTCTTGACCTCCAACATCTCTTCATCAGTTGCAGGAACTAGACTCCCGTCGCCTGCAACCTAATACATTCACATAACCAATCTCAAATAAGATACTGAAAGGCTACAACTTGTAACCGCACTAGTCAGAATTCTTAAATCTAGGAACAGCAAAAACATTATGTTCTATAAATCAGAGATACACATTTATGAACATACCCGCACAAGCTTGTACGTAACAGGGTTTCCAATTTGATTTGTTGAGGAAAGTGATCCGTTTCTTGTCTGAAAAATACTGTCTTGAAACGTCTCTCCATAGTCTTTCACATTTCCAAACATTGTTACCCTATTTTAACCTACCAAATGCAACTTCAAGCATACAAAAAGGCATAAGCAAATATACCTATATGCTTAATAAATTTTTCAGTCATGCAAAAAACTCTTACACAATACAATCACTGATACTCAAAAATCCTAGCTTTACCCTTTCATAGAGAGAAAAATATTGGGGATAGAGTATAATCTTATTAGGATTATTACTATATATCTTGTGATAGAGTTTAGGTCCTATATATCTCTAATCCCTCAAATATAGGACCTAAACTCTATCACAAGATATATAGTAATAATCCTAATAAGATTATACTCTATCCCCAATAAAAAACACCACTGCATCTTCAGAATAATAAAAAAGCTTTCAACTTTAAGCTACCATTTATCAAATTTCAATGGAATTTGCGTGTTGCAGTTCTCACATCAAGTTTTTGGTAGATTCCACTCAGTTTAACTCGCATCAAACAAACCCACTACTTAATTTTCAGGATAGAAATATGAAAAGTCACGAGGAAAGCAGTTAACCGAGCAACAAGTACACAAGAGAGTTACCAGAGAAAGTAGAACGGGAACGGAGAAGAAAAAAATCAGACTTTCCAGTGAGCTCGTAGTTTCATCGGCGAGAAATCTCGGAGGAGAGGCTTCTTGACTAAGCTAAAAACCTTGGATATTTGCAAACTTTTTTGTTCTGCTTTATTTTTTTTTGTTTTGGCTCGCTTTCGGCTTTTTTTTTCCCTAATACAGTGCCATACAGGTCCGGATTCCAAAGCTTTTTATTCACTCGATTTCAGAATGCCAATTGGGATCCGTATAGTTATGCGGGAAGCTCCTAGAGGTTGCCACGTCAGCGAATAGCGAAATATCTGCCGAAAAAGAGCCAACTACGTTCCGTCCCGACTCTCGTGCACCACAACTGCGTGCCGTCTTACACTTCAGGATTCGAATACGTGTCGTCTTAGTCTAGAGTTCAAAATACTGCACTCATGTAAAACTCGCACAGGCTATACAACAACAAACAAACATGCAATGATAACACTGGAGACCAAAGGTAAGAAAAACAGAAGAATCCTTAAACCGAAATGTGTAAACTTTACAACAAGTTTCTTGTAAAGACTCTTAATCATTTCAATAGAGATATTACATTTGTAAAACTCTCCTTTCTCCTTTCTCCTCAATCAATTAGCTCTGAATCTGAATATGAATCTATGATAATCAACTTTGATGGTCTTGGACCTCTTGGTTACAATACTAACCGGATCTAAATCTCTTCTGGTTAGCTTTCCCATCAGATTTCAAAGTTCCACTAGATTCACCTTCTGATGAAGCATCCACTGATCTTGCAAAAGAATGAGAGAGATCACCATAAAGGCTAGCTACTCTTCTGATATTGTTGTTGAGCTCTTTGATCAACCCCACGTTTCGACCCAAGTTATCTGGTTGTTTCGATTCATGGTTCTGATTGATCTCGTTGATCAATAATCGGTTTTGGTCCAAAATGTCTTGAACATCCACAAAGCTCTTCTGGAAACTCTGCAACAATTTCCCATCCATATTGTGTCTGTCTCCAAATCCTGACAACACATCTCCTTCCATTATCGGCTATTCTAACAAGATCAAACTCTTGATTGATCCTTTACTCCTGTTTCAATACAATCATGTCAAAAACATGGAAACAAAGCCAAGAAAGGGATTCAATTTAACAGAAAACGTTGACTAGAAAAGTAGTTACAATAACACAATTTATTCTCTATGCGTTGACCTGACCCTATCTTGATTTTAGAGCTCTAATCCTTAAAGCTCACATAAGATTCCATTAGTACAGACATTTCCAGTAATAATCCAATCTTAAAACACTCAAATTCAGACAAGAACCCAACACGATTCAGCTGAATAGTCATGAATCGTACAAAGTAGGGAAGAGGATTTTGTTCTTATGAACCCAAGAGGGAAAGAGATCTATAAAGGGACAAGTAAAAGCTGTTCCACAAATAGCTTTAAAACATCACAATAGTAGTAGACACAGATTCAGATAAGATTCGCAATCCTTAACAATGCAATAAGACCCAGAAACCCTAAGCAAATACACAGTACAGAATTCAAAAGAGTTCCGATCCAGTTTCCTTACCTTCGGAAGTAGAAAGCTCCGATGACAGATAGGAGATGGAAATCGAGGATATTTTCTCGGGAAACAAACAAAGAATCCTTCTTTTTCACCGATTATTTATATGATTACAAATTATTGGATACTGTAAAAAAAAGGAATCTACTTGTCTTTTGAGACAGAGATATTTGAGCGAAGCTAATATGTTCTAAAAAATGCCATTTATAAAAACGATATATTTTTCTGTATTTACTCTGAATCACGCTTTTTGCAGAGAGAGATACGGAGGTTAGAGAAGCCAGACATCTGGATCGAACAAACCCGACCCGCAAAAGATTCGTGTTGTTTGTGCCTAATTCGCATAAACAGCATGTCGTTTCGATTGGAAGTAAAAACGGCCCGTAGTTTAGAAGCGTGAGGAATCAATGTTTTAACTTGCTGACGTATGGCCATTCTCGTCACTTACTTTGTCTCACCCCCTAATTAAATTACCTCGTAATTATTTCGCAGTTCCTTGAGATCGATCCCGTCACCAAGAACTCGAATATCTCTTTCTCTTCGATCGTTTCCTCTTCTGATCCCGCCATCTTCGCCTAACTCCCAAATCTATATAAATTATTCCGACACCTCTCCGGCGAGAATTTCCGGTTAATCGGCTGACTAACTAATTTATCGGCGGAAGATTTTCCGTTGACCTAAACCTAACCGAGTACCTTTTGGATGATGAGAAATGGATTCGATTGTATGCACAGCACTGGAGGAAATCTGTTGTCAAGGAAATACAGGGATCCCACTCGTTTCTCTCTGGTCAAGGCTCTCTCCTCCTCCTCTTTCTCCTTCCGTCAAGGCTCATGTCTGGAGAAATCTTCTCGCCGTCCCTCAGCTCCAGTTCAAGGCGAAAAACACTGTGTACGAACCATCTGATGCTTCGATTCAACAGCTGGAAGAGGCACTAAGACTCGATTTGAGGATCTTCGCGAATGAGAAGCTCCGAGGTAACTTCGTTGGCTTGTACGATGCTCAGTCCAATAACACGACTATTTCCGCTATTCAGCGTCGCGTTCTCGAGCGGCTTGCTGTTGCTCGGTAAGTGCAAATTCTGTATTCTCTTCTAGCTACTCTTAAGAGTTCGAGCTCGTATAATATTATGTTGTATGTGTTTGATGCAGAGCCAATGGAGTTGCACAAAATCTGCTTGCTAAAGAGTTTGGTATCGAAGGTAGAAACTTCTTCTATATTGTGAAGCACCTTGAGTCTCGAGGTTTAGTTGTTAAACAACCAGCGATAGTGAGAACAAAGGAAGTTGATGGTGAAGGGGATTCCAAAACCACCTCATGCATTAGCACCAATATGATATATTTAAGTCGTTACGCCAAGCCTTTGGGTTCCCAGCAGAGATTTGAGATTTGCAAAGAGGACTCTTTATTGGAGCAAGAGGCTACTCCCGCCGGAGATAGTTTACAATCAGAAAGTACAAAAGAGGATACGCTCATTAAAGATTTTCTACCAGCAATGCAGGCAATTTGTGATAAGCTTGAAGAAACTAATGAGAAGGTTAGTAAGTGCAAATCATTTCTTTCTTTTTTTATCAAGCTGGAGCATTCTTTCTCTATACTCATTTGTTGTAGTGCAGGTTCTAGTCGTCTCGGACATTAAGCAAGACCTCGGTTATCTGGGATCACATTCAAGGCATAGAGCTTGGAGAAGTGTAAGTATATATTTCTTTTTTCTCTTATAGAGCAAGAGGAAAGAGACTTTCAACACTTTGCCAATTTCTTTTTGGTAGATATATCTTTGAAAAATTAATACGTGTGCATTTTGGATTACATCAGGTTTGTCGCCGGTTGACAGATTCTCATGTAGTAGAGGAGTTTGATGCTGTGGTGAACAATAAGGTGAACTATAATCTGCATCACATTCCATCATGCGAATACATTTCACCACATATGGTGGCCAATTGCCTTTATTTAGCATTTCTGATCTGTTTTATTTGGCTATAAAATATTTGGATTGTCTTTTCTGCAGGTTGAACGATGCCTCCGTTTGTTAAAAAGATTTTCAGCAAAAGATTTTAACTACTCTGGGAAAAAGCAACTCCTAAAATTCGGAAGGAGTATTCAAAAAACAGAACAAACTTTGGAGCTTCCAATAGATAATCAAATTTATGATATGGTTGATGCTGAAGGATCTAAAGGCTTGGCTGTGATGGAGGTATTCATTTGATGGGTTTGCCTTACAGTTTTTGGTATTACCTTATGTATTTGGCTGAATTTTTTTGAAAAGGCATTAAATATTATTTCCACCAGGTATGTGAAAGACTTGGAATTGACAAGAAGAAGAGCTACTCTCGGCTTTATAGTATTTGTTTAAAAGTCGGGATGCATTTACAGGCAGAAAGTCACAAGAAGACTAGAGTATTTCGAGTTTGGACTTCTGGTAATGCTGGGTCCGAATGTTCTGATCGGTTTCCTGAGAAAGCTGAAAATCGTAGCTGGGAAAACAATGTACCGATTAATGATTTTGGCACACCTCATGATACTGGTGGATTGACTCAGACCTCCATCGAACACAGTATTGCAATTTCTGATGCTGACTTTGCTACACCTGCAAGGTTAACTGATTCTGAAAACAATTCAGGAGTTCTCCACTTTGCTACACCTGGAAGGCTAACTGATTCTGAAAGCAATTCAGGAGTTCCGGATTGTTCCCCATCTGATGCCAAAAGAAGACATGTCCTTACACGCCGTAACTTACAAGAATCATTCCATGAGATCTGTGATAAGGTTGTTGATACTGCAATGGGGTCCCCTGATTTGGCTTTGTCAGAAATGAACCATCTCGCTCCACCGAAGCCAGCTAAACCAAAGGTGCACCAACCTCAGCCGATTACTGTTGAAAACTCTCGAAGAGAGCGGAGAATACTTGAGCGCTTAAATGTACTTACTGTTCTCTTTTCTCGACATTGAATGCCATAATTTATTTCTCCTTTTCCCTTCCAACTGAATAATTGTTTCTTCTTTCTGGGCTGGCCATAGGAGGAGAAGTTTGTTGTAAGAGCCGAGCTACATAAATGGCTTCTCAGTCTTGAGAAGGACAGGAGCTCCAAAGTGGATAGGAAAACCATTGACAGAATTCTAAATAGGCTTCAAGAAGAAGGACTCTGCAATTGCATGAACATTAGTGTCCCAAATGTTACTAATTGTGGTCGCAATCGTAGCTCTGTGGTAGTTTTTCATCCATCTGTTCAAAGTTTGACTCGAGACATAGTTGGTGAAATTCATGATAGGATTAGGTCTTTTGAACTGGGACTCCGTGGCCAGAACTTATCAAAGAGGAAAAGCAACGAGCTAATTCCAATATTGAATGACATTCAGAGAGGTCAAACGAATGTGGATTTGGATGCGCGTGCTAGCAAATCAGGAGCCATGCGAGCCAATGGGTTTGTGCTTGCAAAGATGGTTCGTGTGAAGCTCTTACATTGTTTCCTTTGGGACTATTTTAGTTCTTTGTCTAGCTGGGACAATGCCTTTTCGTCTATACATGATCAGAAATCTGACAATTTGTTTGCACTTGAAGATGCTTTTAAAGCCATGCCACTCGAACTGTTTTTACAAGTTGTTGGATCTACTCAGAAAGCTGATGATATGATGAAGAAATGTAAACAGGTTATGCGTCTTTCTGAGCTTCCTGGTGAAGAGTATAAGCTTCTAATGGACACTCTTGCAACTGGGAGATTATCGATGCTTATTGATATTTTACGTCGCTTGAAGGTATTATCATCCATATAATTAAAGATCACCTCACGTACCTTATTTCGATACATATTACAGAGAAGTGTGTGCAGTTCAAAAAATGAAATGTGCCTATTTTTGTAGTTAATTCAGATGGTAAGTAGTAGACTCAGACGCGATGAAATTGAGGAGAAGTATGCTAATCTAACACATGCAATGGAGCTTAAGCCTTATATAGAGGAACCTGTGTTTGTTGCTGCTACATCCAATGTTATGTCTCTTGATTTTCGTCCACGTATTCGGCATGACTTTATTCTATCAAATAGAGATGCTGTTGATGAATATTGGCTAACTTTAGAATATTGCTATGCTGCTGCCGATCACAGAGCTGCTAAGCTAGCATTTCCGGGATCTGTTGTTCAAGAGGTATAAGCTTGATCCTTTTGTTTTATGGCTTATTATAAAGATAACAGTTGAACTAAAATATTATAACCTAGTCAAACTATTTATATGTGTTACGCTTATATCTCTGTCAAAAACTGTTTTGTCCCTGTGACAATAATTTCATCTGCCTATTATGTTAGGTATTCAGAAAACTGTTTCTAACAGTCAGTTCTTCTAGGTTTTTCGTTTCCGCTCTTGGGCCTCAGATCGTGTCATGACAACGGAACAGCGTGCTAAGCTCTTAAAGCGCATTGCAATCGATGAGAAGGAAAAGCTCTCATTCAAAGAGTGTGAGAAGATTGCTAAGGATCTGAACCTGACCTTAGAGCAGGTAAAGATATGTTTTTTATGTGCTGTATATATTGTCTAAGTCACCTGCCTAATTAATTAGGGGAAAAAATATTTGAGACCAGGTGTTACTTTGCCAAATAATTTTCTTTTTGTCCTTGATCTTAGAGATAATGCCAACTCTTTATTTCTTTGATGTTTCAGCTTGATTTCGGTTTTAAAGCTTTCTCATATCTGGTCCACAAACAGAGACTGACCTGAATGTTCTCTTTTTTCCTCTTGTTTTACTGGGGTGACGTAGCTAATAGTTTTTGGTTGCGTACTCCAGGTTATGCATGTCTATCATGCGAAGCATGGAAGACGCGTGAAATCCAAATCAAAAGATAAACATTTAGCTATAGATAATAGCTCTTCTTCATCTTCTGGGAAAAGAAAAAGAGGAACTCTCGTAAAGACTACAGGAGAAGGTGTCAGATCCATAATAGTAGACGGAGAAAAGGTTCTGAATTCCGATGCCATTGATGCCTCAAATAGTGAGAAGTTTCTAAATTCATTAGAAGAGCATCAGGAGCATAATCTACAAGAAAATTCAGAGATAAGGGATCTTACTGAAGATGAAGGCCAGTGCTCTTCTATTATCAACCAGTACGCAAGTTCAAAGACCACATCAACTCCTTCACAAAGATTTTCGTGGACAGATGAGGCAGACAGGTACTTGACACATCCAATGAAAGTTCAGTTGTATATCTATATGTTTATATGAATGCTTTTCATATATCAAATAGGTTCTCGCTGTAAACGTCCAATATAATGTTGGTTTTAGGAGTCTTTCTTCAGGGGATTCATTCCTCAGAGGAGGCCAATACCTCGGGAGTTCCTTTACTGAGTCAATTTCAATGAATTCATGCTTTTTTACTGTCAACTAATTTCCATATGATTGAGTGTTCAGTCGTTCATTCTTTAAACTTTCTCCTGTCTTAAATAATTTATGACATCTGATTAATTTGCACCACTGACACAAGTATTTTCTGGTCAGGAAACTGTTGAGTCAATATGTTAGACATCGTGCAGCTCTTGGGGCGAAATTTCATGGAGTGATGTGGGCTTCAGTTCCAGAACTGCCTGCCCCTCCTTTGGCTTGCAAGCGACGGGTTCAAATATTGATGAAGAATGATAAATTTCGGAAGGCGATCATGAGTCTTTGCAATCTGCTCAGTGAGCGTTATGCAAGACATCTGGAGACGAAACAGAAGTGTTTACCCGAGAGCAACAAGTCACATGTTCTTGTTAGATATTTATCCCCGGCAATTGGCGGAACGGATTCTGGTTCTGTTGAGCAAGGTAAAGATATATGTTTTGATGAAGAAAAATGGGATGACTTCAATGAAAAGAGTATAAGTCAAGCCTTTAATGATGTTCTTGAGCTCAAGAAGATGGCTAAACTGGTGGCCCCTAAACGGACAAAAAGTTCTCGGGAATGGTCAAACAGAGATATAATTGATGAGGTGCTCCTTATTGCTTACTTTTCTTTCGTTTGACATCATTCCCACAATTTCTTCACTTCTCTGTGATGTTTCACTTTTATTGCTACAACCATTCATACATAATTTTACTGGAAACATTCACCCTGATCTGGAAGATCTTAATTTCAGTGGTTCTTTTGCTTTTGGCAATTTATGATAAACTAAAAAATGAACTCGCAGGGGAGTGAAATGGTTCCACCTGCGATCCACTCAGAGGACATTCAAAATGTGTCTGTGGATCAAGTTAAAGATACATCTCGACGATCTGGTCATTATCGTCTTCATCAAACTGTCAGGCCTTTAGATGAAAAGGACAACGATAGTATACAAGTACGGAAATCTCTGGCAGTTTCTACTGCTGCAGAACTGTTAAAGCTTGTCTTTCTGAGCATGCCTACTGCACCTGGTATGCCAAATTTGCTGGAAGATACCTTACGACGTTATTCAGAGCGAGACCTCTTCACAGCCTATAGCTACCTCCGAGACAAAAAATTCCTGGTAAAGTTTCTTATTACTTTCCTGTTACTGGGTTAAAACTTCTGGCTACTTCCTTTTGTTATATGCTTATTTGCTTATCAGTTGTATGAAGAGGCATAAGAGTGTCCATGTGAAAATAGCATAGCATAGCATGTTTAACTTTAAAGGATCATCTTTTCTTCCTTTTTTTGGTTCGATGTTGCTGTCAAAACCACATAATGTGCAGGCTTGATGTTTGGATGAGATGGTGAATAAGAAACAGTTTTCTACATTTCTTCACGTCACTTTATTATTTTATTTTCAATCAAGTTTATTTGCTTGTATAGATAAACTTAATGATTGTATTTGTCAAAGAAAACTGAAAAGTCATTGAATTATGGGAACGTTCCAGGTTGGTGGAAGTGGTGGACAGCCATTTGTGCTTTCTCAAAACTTCTTGCACAGTATTTCAAAGTCTCCATTCCCAGTTAATACTGGGACAAGAGCAGCCAAGTTCTCCAGTTGGCTTTTCGAACATGAAAGAGACCTTATGGCTGGGGGTGTCACTCTTACTTCGGATTTGCAATGTGGTGATATTTTAAATTTCTTTTCATTGGTTTCTTCTGGTGAACTCTCTATATCTGTATCCTTGCCTGAAGAAGGTGTTGGAGAGCCTGGAGATCGAAGAGGTTTGAAACGTAGAGCTGATGACATAGAAGAATCTGAAGCTGAGAGTTCTAAGAAATTGAAGCTACTAGGCGAAGGTGAAATCAACTTCCGAAAGGAAAAGGGTTTCCCTGGTATAGCAGTATCTGTTCGTCGTGCAACTATACCAACAGCTAATGCAATAGAGTTGTTTAAGGATGATGACTCTCGCACTGGTGAATTTCATTTGAAGTGGGGAGAAGCGAATAGTGGCTGTGATTCTGATGACATGAAAGAACTTTTCAACTCTACAGATTCTACTGTCATACCAAGCAGTCTAGGTGATTCTCCCTGGCAAGCGATGGCCAGTTTTACTAGTAGCATTATGTCCGAATCAACAGATGAGGAAGTTAGTTTATTCAGTCCCAGGGTTTTTGAAACCGTTTCCAATGCCCTTCAGAAGGCTGGTGACCAAGGTCTGAGCATTGAAGAAGTCCACAGTCTTATTGATATCCCAAGTAAGCATCAGGCAAACCTTTTTAACAGGCTTTTATTTTTGCATGTGCTGGCGACTTCCTTCAGTGTTTTTATTTAACCTTTGTGTATTCATCAGGCCAAGAAACTTGTGACTGCATTGTAGATGTACTTCAAACATTTGGGGTAGCTTTGAAGGTTTGTCTGATTATCTCTTATTTTACAAACCCTGTTGCCTTTATTAAGATGAAAGTTGCAGTGCTTGGTTTACTAGTTTTACTTACCTGGATTGTGAACTCAGTTCATGTTACATCGTTTTACAAGCAACTTGTTAACCATACAATATCTTATTCAGGTAAATGGCTATAATAATTTCCGTGTTGTCCATTCCTTCTACCGATCAAAGTACTTCTTGACATTGGAGGAAGATGGAACTTCCCAAAAAAGTCAACAGTCTCTACCAGTGAACTACCTAGAGAGAGCTGTTGGGGAACATAGGTCCAAAGATATCATTGCTAGCAGCTACAGTACTTCACAGGACATGCGAGAGCATGTCGCTGGGAATAGCGTTCACAAGGTTACAATTCTTAACCTTCCTGAAACGGCTCAAACGAGCGGTTTGCATGAAGCATCTATCAAAGCTCCATCTGTTACTTTTGGAACGGGTATTGAAGGTGAAACAAAGGAATCAACTTCTGAAAAGTCACCTGTGCCTATATATCCATGGGTAAACGCAGATGGGTCAATAAATAAAATTGTCTTTGATGGACTAGTTCGCCGTGTTCTTGGTACCGTGATGCAAAATCCCGGTATACCAGAGGTAAATACTTCTCCATTTTCCACCCAATAAGTTTTTGCCATCATGGTTTCGAACTCTATGAAAATACTAATCGAAACATTCATTTGTGGCAGGACGAGATAATAAACCTAATGGACATACTAAATCCTCAGGTAATAACAATCATAAACCCTAAAAACCTCTTCTCCTATGGTTTCATTTACTGAAACTGATCAAAACTTCTTAAAGCTCTTTGTCTGTTGTCTCTATATACGGTGGTTGCTCTCTGATAACATTCTGTAAAAAAATTTCAATATCAGAGCTGTAGAAAGCTTCTGGAGTTGATGACACTCGACGGCTATATGAAAGTGAGGGAAATGGTGCAAACCAAATTCACCGGTCCTCCGTCTCTGTTAGCCGGTCTCGTCTCAACAGGTCCTAGAAAACCGGAACTTATTCGCCGCAAACACTTGTTTGCAAACTCCAAGGGACTCTTTGCCTTGTAATGTCTGTAAAATCTCTCTCAGTCTCTCTAGTTCAGTCCAAAACTCGATGCAATAAATTATTAATGTTTATGTGGGAAATTATTATAGTTTTGTGATTTAAAGTCCACAAGATCTTGTATTTGTATAGCTGTAGGTGTGATGATTAATTCTCTTTATAGATTCATAGTGTTGGATTCATATCCCTATTATAGGTGAGTTTTGGAAGGTTTTATTCAGTTAAAAAGAGAGCTTATTTTTTATTCAACTAAAAGGTCTCCTACAAGTTACAAGTTATAACTAAATAAAGATTTCTATTTAATTTGTAGACGGAAAAATCTCCAAATAAGAATGAATTAAATGATCAACAGGATGTTGTTTCCATCTAGTTAGTGTAGTTTACTTAGTTAATCAATAAAGGTTTGAATCATACAGAATCAAGAGGCAGAAAAAACATTGTGCTGAATAAATTTAAAAACATAATTCTGAAACACCAAAAACGTGAAAATAGTGCACACTAGTTTCATCACCTGAGTAACGAAACAGTTTGACTTTTTGTTGACGTATTTGATGTAATAAATGGTGAAGAGAAAAAAATGTAAAATATTGATTGCATTGGTCTATGAGATAATCCTACAAAAAGTGTTAGAGCAGTTGTGCGAGAGTCTGGAATAATGAAACACAGTTCAGTACAAGTATCTTTTCGATCATCTTCCGCTAAATCTACTGACGTGTACGGCTCAGATTCTTTTTTCCCCAGAACTGATTCAACAAACAAAACAAAAAAAATAGAAGACCATATTTTATCGGTCAATAAACTTCTGGGAAAAAAATAAAACACGATTTCATGAGAGAAAATCGACAAAACCCCTCTCAACCAAATAATACACCTTCTTCTTCTTCTTCTTCTTCTTCTTCTTCACAGCTGGGTTTCTTCTAATGGCGGAACCGATTCCCTCATCGTCTCTGTCACCGAAATCTCTACAATCTCCTAATCCTATGGAACCTTCTCCTGCATCTTCTACTCCTTTACCTTCATCATCATCTCAACAACAACAACTCATGACAGCTCCGATTTCCAATTCTGTTAATTCCGCTGCGTCTCCGGCGATGACTGTAACTACCACCGAAGGTATTGTAATTCAGAACAATTCGCAACCTAACATCTCCTCTCCCAACCCTACTTCTTCTAACCCACCAATCGGAGCTCAGATCCCGTCGCCTTCTCCTCTCTCTCACCCTTCTTCATCTTTAGATCAGCAAACACAGACTCAGCAACTCGTTCAACAAACTCAGCAATTGCCTCAACAACAACAACAGATTATGCAGCAAATCTCTTCATCTCCGATTCCACAATTATCGCCGCAACAGCAACAGATTCTGCAGCAACAACACATGACTTCACAGCAAATCCCAATGTCGAGTTACCAAATTGCTCAATCTCTTCAGCGATCCCCTTCTCTTTCTCGCCTGAGCCAAATTCAGCAACAACAGCAGCAGCAGCATCAAGGTCAATACGGCAACGTGTTGAGACAGCAAGCTGGTTTGTACGGAACCATGAACTTTGGTGGCTCAGGTTCAGTTCAACAGAGCCAGCAGAATCAGCAGATGGTTAACCCTAATATGTCCAGAGCAGGTTTAGTTGGCCAAAGCGGTCACTTGCCTATGCTTAACGGTGCTGCTGGAGCTGCTCAGATGAATATTCAACCCCAATTATTGGCTGCTTCGGTACCCCATTCTTTACTTTTACTCTCTTTCCCTTTGTTGATTCATATCTTTCTTTTTGTGGATGGAGTCTCAACTTGTAGTATTGCTTTAGATGGAGATAGTGTTGCAATTGTTTTTGTTGATATGAATATAGTAAACTCTGCAGTTTCTTCTATTATTGTGTGAACAACAAATCATTTTCTTTATTCTGAGACAAATGAGCTTTTCCGTTGTAGCCGAGGCAGAAATCTGGCATGGTTCAAGGTTCGCAGTTTCATCCGGGAAGTTCTGGACAACAGTTACAAGGGATGCAAGCTATGGGAATGATGGGATCACTGAATTTGACCTCGCAAATGAGAGGTAACCCTGCTCTCTATGCGCAGCAGAGAATCAACCCGGGGCAGATGAGACAGCAATTGTCACAGCAAAACGCTCTTACTTCACCTCAGGTATGAGTTTTAAAAAGTCGTATCTTACGAACTTCTTTCTCTCACATTGTGAACTTTTTTATTGACTACTTGTTATATCTTATGGCTCATAGATACAAATGAATTCTCGTGTTGGATCCTTTCACTTCTTTTGACTTATTGTTGCACAGTCTTAATTAAACTGATCCATGAGGTTTTGGTACTTTAATCAATCACTTAATATTGACTTGCAGAGTTTTTCCAATATCTGTAATTGGCAACTAAAATACCTGAATGACGCGGGAATGATCCTTAAATTTGACAGATTTACCGTGTAATTGTAAAATCTGGCCTATGTATCTATAGAGGTACTAATACATTTATGTTGTGCAATATGCAAATTCCTGATCATTTTGTGAGCATGTGTTTCTTTCGTTTCAAGTTAAAAAATAGAGTTGCGTCGAATCTCATGTATCCTGTATCCTCTTCACTTGGTAACTTTTTGTAATCCCCTGTGTAGGTCCAGAACCTCCAGAGAACATCTTCTCTCGCATTTATGAATCCTCAGCTATCGGGTTTGGCCCAGAATGGACAAGCTGGCATGATGCAAAACTCTTTGTCACAGCAGCAATGGCTGAAGCAAATGTCGGGAATAACGAGCCCCAATTCATTCCGACTCCAACCGAGTCAAAGACAGGCTCTTCTCTTACAGCAGCAGCAGCAGCAACAACAACAACTGTCCTCTCCTCAGTTACATCAATCTTCTATGTCCTTGAATCAGCAGCAGATATCACAGATAATACAACAGCAGCAGCAACAATCACAATTAGGCCAGTCGCAGATGAACCAATCCCATTCCCAACAACAACTACAACAGATGCAGCAGCAACTACAGCAGCAACCACAACAGCAGATGCAGCAGCAGCAGCAACAACAACAGCAAATGCAGATTAATCAACAACAGCCATCTCCAAGGATGTTGAGTCATGCAGGACAAAAATCTGTCAGTTTAACGGGTTCACAACCAGAGGCTACACAATCGGGTACAACAACACCAGGTGGTAGCTCAAGCCAGGGAACAGAAGCAACAAACCAACTCCTTGGTAAAAGGAAGATACAGGATCTGGTTTCGCAGGTGATTTTCCCTCTTCAACTCTATAGCTTGTTTCTATCTTCTTCTTCCTTTAGAAATATGTTTCATTCTATTGTATCATGATGTTCAGGTGGATGTACATGCGAAACTGGATCCTGATGTTGAAGACCTCCTTTTGGAGGTGGCAGATGACTTCATTGATTCGGTTAGAAGCTAATATCAATTATTTAGTATTAACTTCAGCTTTTTTATTTACAGATTTGTGAAAACCTATCTCTATCTTACCTAAACTTCATTGCAGGTCACATCTTTTGCATGTAGCTTGGCTAAGCATCGTAAATCATCTGTATTGGAGCCCAAGGATATATTACTCCACCTAGGTCTGTACTTAATTTGGTGATGAGCTCTGTTCAATGTGAATTCTAAGTAGTTGCTATTGTTACTCATTTTACTGTTTGCTGAGTTATAATTTTTTGCAGAGAAAAACTTGCACTTGACAATTCCTGGATTCTCAAGTGAGGATAAACGTCAAACAAAAACTGTAAGTGATTTTCTTTTTAAAACTCTTTAAAAGCACAAAAAGTATATGTGAATGTGCATCACCACCTGAATGTCCAATAAAAGAAAAAGAGAAAGAACATGAGTTTGCTAGATATTGATCCCAAGTTAACAACTTGCAGGTACCAACTGATCTCCACAAGAAGCGACTTGCAATGGTAAGCTGAATGATATTCCAAACATCTCTTTGTGTACAGTCGTGCTTATGGACCTCTCTCTGAAGTTTCTTTTTTGTGTTGTGTCGCCAGGTGCGTGCATTACTAGAATCCTCAAAACCAGAGACGAATGCAAGCAATTCCAAGGAAACTATGAGACAAGCGATGGTGAACCCAAATGGTCCGAATCATCTCTTAAGACCCTCCCAAAGTTCAGAACAATTGGTTTCGCAGACATCCGGTCCTCACATATTACAACACATGACACGATACTAAAGGACTTGAATATAGAAGCCTGAGCCAGCTCTCACTGCTATGTTCATCTTCTTGGTAAACACTTTTATCATACACAAACACCACTTACATAAATAAGAAAACCTCGGGTATTTATGGCTGGCTATATATAGTCCTCAACTTTTCCTATTATAGGTTGCAGGAGTTTACACATCTATGGAGAGTTGAAGGCACAAGTAGTGAAACTGTATGTATTATATATAAAATTCATGAGTCTTATAGGCAATCAAATAATACAGTTATTTTTTTCGTAGTTGTGGGACTTTCTAACTATTTCGTCTTCTTTTTTAGTGGGTTTTTGTTTTTTCCTTTTGTAATTTTAGTTGTCCTCTCCATTTTAAGCTTGAAAGTTTTAGCTCTTTGATGACTCAGCAGTTGATGATATGTTAAATGATGTCAACTATATATACACTTAAATCAAATGCATATAGATATTTATATGAAGAAGAAGTATATACAAAAATAGAAATCAAGCACTTAAGACAAACGAAGTAATAAAATTATTAAGAGTAGTTGGTGCTTCAATGTTAACAGCGTGTCCTGTTTCCTTTATTATCTCTAATCTTGAACTCTGTAAATGCCTGCAAAAGTATATAATTTTTATTAGTTTCGACATATTGGATTCACGATCAATAATCACATGCGTTCACGTTCGATGTTTCATCTCTTTTGACCTAGTAGAAATATTAAATATTTTATACGGATGTAGTTATTATGACAACACTTGTTATGGGACTTATTACCATAAAATATCAATGTAGTATTTACCTTTGCAGCCGATAAGCATGCTCCAAGGGAAACACCTTGTCCTTGTCTCCCCAAACGATTAACGTTTTCTGCATCATATATATCAAATTAATCAGAGTCATATTTTATTCGTAGATTCGAATAAAGCATCTCAATCCATAGCATCCCTCTAGAAATAATATAAAAGTGAAAGCAAACAAACGAGAATAGTGTTTCCACTATCCAAAAGATGAATACTTAAAACCCATAAAAACAATCCAAAACATCAATTAGTTCTCTATCAGCGACACATTAATCATCACGCCAACTTATTAATATATATCTTGATGCTTAGAGTTAAACCATTAGTGATCAGGAATTAAAAAAAGGTTAACTCAACGAAATTTTATACTACCTGGGATATTACAGGCAATTCTGGTTCCTCCTCTCGTTCCAACAAATTCTTAGCTAGCTCAAGAAGCTCCTGCCGATTTTTCTCATACATTACCTATAAGAAGAGGATGAATTTTGCAAATTCCAAACCTTTAGGATCATGACTAACGAACAAACAATTTACGGGACCAGATTCGGAAATAAACAGATAAAACAGAAACAGAACAAACTTACAGCGATGAATTGGGAAAGGAAAAAGTCTGGAACCCAATCGACGAACGTTAAACCAGTATTCATAGATATCTTAATCAGCAACCGTAGATCCATCGGAGTTTTCGGAACTAAAATCTTCGAACAATCTCCGCCGTGTTTTTTCAATTCTGCCGTCTTCTGCTGCTGTGTAAATCCCACTCCACTACTCACAATCACCAATTTCTCAACCATCGCCGGCCAAATCTCCGCCATTTTATACGCCACAAATCCACCGTAACTAATCGAATAAATCGATATTCCTCCTCCTCCTTCAACGCATCCCAGTTTCTTCAATCCTCCGACGACGCTCCTCGCCTGAATCTCAACGCTCCGATCTCTATTCTTCGAATACGATTTTCCGAAGAAGACCAAATCGGGGATGAAGAGATTAAACGATTTCGAGAGATCCGAGACTTGATGAACGAATTGCCATTTGGAGTTTCCTCCGTATCCATGGAGCATGACGAGATTCTGCCGAGAGATTCTACGGTGGCCGGAGATCCAGAAATGGACTGTGGTTTCTCCGTCGTCTAGATCGACGGTTACGGGTCGGAGATCGCAGAAAACTAAGAAATACAGAGATAAGAACGAATCTGCGATTTTGATCAGTATCGGAAAATCGAAGAAACATGAAATTAAGCGTTGAAAGAGAGTGAAAACGATTGAGAGATAACGACGGAAAAGATGAACGTGTTTCATGGACGCCATTTTTAAGAAAAGTGGAAATCTTTTGTTTTTGCAGAGAAGGTGTGGGTGTGGCGATAGAGAGAGTGTGCTTTTAAATTTCAAACACAGTTTCTACCGGTCCGGTTAATTCCGGTTAAATCTTGTTTAAGCGATGTTATTGATTTGAGTTTTGTTCAAACGTGGCAAAGTGCATGTTAAGTGTTTCGACATCTAATTCTATAAAAAGTTTATTTAACATTTTAACAAACAAATCTATATATGAAAATCTAAGTAATTGAGCTTATTATTACAGCTGTTTAAAGAATGTCCTCGCACGAGAGCGACTGATCCACACATCACACATGTACTCATGGTATAAACTATATCGTCTCTTTGTCGTCTCTCTACGTCAACTAATAAGCCACACTCGATTAAGTCGCTGGCTCTTGTTGGTGAATCTGCATCGTTGGATCAGAATCTACCAAACAAAGACAAAAGTTTTACCCGTTGGATTGGATCTCTCTTGCCAACTTTAAGTTCCTAGATTTCTACCAATGAAATGATGGCTTCAGGTCCAAGTTAGGTTAAAATCCAAGAAGAAACCTTTGTCTTCACTCTCAAGTGAATGGCTGAGGGTCTCTACCTTGAGTTCCCAGGAGAATAAAGGTACTCTTCTATCTCTCATTTTTTTTTTCTCATAGCACCTTATAATTTCAAGGTTTATACTTTATCCGTGTGATCAGAAGGTAGTTTGAGACCCAAGTTAGGTCAGAACCCAAGAAGCCATCTCAAATTTCAGGCTAGACTTAGGTCAATACCGAAGAAGATAGTTTACATTAACCTTTCTAGTCATTTTGATTTTGGCATAACTTTACGAAAATTATCTTTATATATTATATATCATGGTTTACAAGAAATTATTTATGTGTTTTCTACATTTACTTCTTATAAATAATTTCCTTCTTAATTATATAGATACACTATTAGGTACACCTCTACACGTAACACCAGGCTCAGAACTCGGAACCAACAACTCATAAGGCAAAACACCAGCCCCACACCTATTTCTACGGTCAGGATCAGCGTTCCTTTTCTCAATCTCTTTCTCTATCCGTCCGATCTCTGCCGCAAATCCATAAAACGCTTCAACAATCTCCGCATCTCCTGTCCAAATCGACGGCTGTTGTCTCTCTCCAATATACTCCTCATCCGGCGAATGCGTCGACAAAGTATCAACCACGGCCATAAACTTCGAAGTCTGCGCCAAACTTGGCATCGACGAGAAGTAATACTTCTCCGGATGGGAGATGAAACTCGCGTACTCTGGATCCGACTCGTCGGGGATTAACCGCCGCATCAACGGTGGTCGGTTTGGGACGTAGCCACCGTAAGGGTATTGTCCAAAGTTTAGAGCGGCGTGTTGAGCAGAGGCGAGCCAGATTAGAGTGGTTAGAATCGACACGAGGTCGTCGACGGTTGATAACTCCGGCCACCAATCAGCGTCGCGGAGGTCAGCGTGGCCGACGTTGATTGATTCTGAGTACCAAGATTGGAGCTCAGAGTCTGTTTTGATAAGGTTCGGGTTTGGATAGTAGCGTTCAACATAGGTTCGGACCCAGGTTTGGATTGCTGACCAGAGTAAAAGACCGTCGTTGGCGTACGGATAGTCTTCGATTAGGAGTTTAAGACCATGTGGTTGTGTTGCATCAGGAATTGCCATTCCTCTGAAAATAAACACAATTTAAAATAAATTTAGGTATTATATACAATAAAAAAAATACATTTTTAGCAGCTAAAAATCTTCAACTAAAACAAAAAAAGGTTTAGCTAAATACCTGCGAATTAGATCGGCAGGGAGGCCTTCCATGTCGAACCGCCAGCTGCTTTTGTATGCGGCGGCACTCATTTCCATGCCGTATGCACCAGCAGTGAAGCCTCCTTCGATCACACCATCTGCACTGATCAACGATTGTCTAGCCAAAGCATTGATTTCCAACGTGTATCTCATGTGTGGATCCAGTAGCTTGAATATGGGATGCATAGCGCTCAATTGCCTGTGTGCAGCTAATATAAATGGCTCCAAGCATGCATGTGTCCGTAACCTTTACAAACAAATATAACAAAACATGTCAATATATAACTCTATATTCACTACTTGTTACATAAATGTGTATTAACATGTATAAGTACTAACCAGTGATTGACAAGCTGATGGACACCAGCATCGTTAGAACTAACGTGGGCTTTAGCGAGCTGCCACATCCAATTAGAGGTTGCATCGACTGGAGGTGTAAGCACACGCTTGGACCGATGTTTTGGACCATGGGGAGGGAGGCTTAGCTCAATGGCTACCGGCTTAAGTGTGCCTAGACGAGTCAAGAAGAAGATAGTTCGAGTAGCATAGGCTTTGCGTCCGTCTAGCGCATTAATCCGGTCTAGGAACGGTAAGAATATGTCATGGTAATCCAACATATACAATCTATTCTCTTCCAACGCCTGAAAAAAAATAGAAAAGACTATTTAATTTAATCATTTTTTGATTAGTTTAGTTAATCCATTGTAAGGGGAATTATATAGATAAACGTACTTGTTGTACGGAGAATCCGTCGAGGTGACCAATGATATGGTCGTCAGTAAGAGCGGAGTGTTGTGGACCGTAGATCTTGGGGTCAAGATTGCTGACCGGTGGAAAAGTCTTGACTCTCTCAATGTTCACTGGATTGATTCCAGCTATGGCTTGACGTGCGAATTCGTCATCTCTTAACCATGCGTTTTTATCCTCTGCATTATTTATAGTCGTCAGAAATCAATTGACTAATTAATATTTCCAAAGATTAATAACTAAAAAGCAAGTTACGGCTATGAATGAGTTAAGTAAAAGCAAACGCGCTTTTGTTATCCGCAAAACGAATTAAGAGAATCACGTGGAACATATGTTGTTGTTTTAGTACTCTAGTAATGCGTTTCGTCTGCTTTTTGAAACTAATGGGTCCCAATAACCAACGATACACAAATCGCCAAAAAAGACCAATAAAATAATGTAAAATTCTTGGAAATTACTCAATTAGGGGATGCTTGCTTTAGTTGGTGTGGGGATATGAAATGGCATTAGTTCAATTTTTGTTTACTAAATAATTGATGTTATTAATTTAGGGTTCTTACTCGATAATATTTTGGGAGTGTCGTATTTGAGGAGTCCTTTAGTAGATTCTTGGAGGGTATCAACTACGACCTTAGGGAGAGGAAACTTCTTAAAGATGTCATCTTGAAACCCTAACTTGAGTAACAAGCCTTCTTTATAAAGACGATCGATCTCGCCGAAGTCTGCAAAGTCCTCAGCTACAATACTGGCTTTGAGCGACGGAATTAGGTGGTGTAAGACTGCTTTTAGCCTCCCTGCAGCAAAAGTGTCCTGCTTCGACTCTTCAAATTGCTCGTCTCGTGGCACATACATAGGTAATGGCTTCTCTACTCGGCTCTCCGCGTCTTTATCTGTCAACAGTACAGATCAATATGAGAAACGTTTCATAAAACCAAAACAGAAAGTGTTGTTTTTTTTGTTGAATGCAAATCGTACTAAAAATGTTTCATAGAGATATTGAGCTACAAAATATACCAGAAACTGTTGATTGGCGACCAGTACGACAACGTCTAGGGTAAGGAACCTCTTTGCCACCGAGTTTGGGGCGAGAGAGCTCGGATGATTTGTCGGGATTTCCAAGGTCGTTGTAAACATCAAAGTCGTAAATTCTGTCTGATAATTTTCTCACTCCACTTCCATCTCCTCGTAGATTCTTCAACTCTTTCTCCCTCAATACTCTTAATCCGCTTGGTGTCTCATTCGGCAAATACGGCTGCGAATAATATTCAATTTACATGACGTTATTTTCATACTTAATAGCTGGGGAGTTGGGTATTATTAATGGACCCACCATGACATAAATGTTAAAGAAGATTTTGAAACTGACTAAGATATGTAATCAATTCGTGAGGGAACGAAAATGACGTGTTTTAAAGATTTTGGAAACCATGATTAACTACTTAGTTTAATGAGTTACCTGATTAGTGAAGAAAATTCGTTTATCAGGGTGATCTTTTTGAGACTGAACCCAAGAATTGCATGGAAAGTGAACAGGACCAAGTGCGAAGCCTTCAATGGTTATGCTCTCCAAGAAAAACTCTTTTTGGTGTTTATTCATGACGGTGATTGCTCCCGGCGAGCCAAACGCTGCATCCACCGTGAACTCCGCCGTATAGTGAACTCTCTCCGCCTTAGTTTTCGATTTCTTTGACCAATCCTTTAAAACTGCTGCATTGCTTTTCTTCGGCAACTTCGTTTCTGTTTGAATCAAAAAGTTTTGTTTTTTCTTAGTATTTTGGAAACCCATTTTAGATTACACGATCTTCAGAAAATATGTGAATGCTCTGCTTTTCAAGAGAAGGACTTACTTGGATCAAGTTGGGTGCTGATAAGCTCCAAGACAATGTTTCGACCAATTTTATCAGCAAAAGCATCCAAATGCTTAACAAGAGTCTCTTTCAAATCCTCCTTGTTCTTGTTCCTCACAGTAACCACAGCTCTCACCTTGAACTTCACCGCCGCTTTCTCCTCCTCTTCGCTCTTTCTGTCTCCGGTCGTTGTGGAAAAACGCAGCGTTTTGACCAAATCCTCGCTGATGGCTGCAACGACGCCGGATTTGGTTTTTCTTGGTCTCCGGTCAAAAGGGTTGATCGAGAACTGTGTTGACTGTGTCCTCTTCTTGAAATGCGACGCCGACGAGACAAGTGATGACCTTTCTGTGATGAGAGGATAACCCATTAACTCTTTAGCTAAGGCCATCACGATAATCTAATAAATTACAATTTTGAGGTTTTGTGGTATACTATTAGTGAAGAAGAAGGAGTTGAGGATTTGTTGGTAGATGAACGTTCTGGTTAATTACTAGTAAAAATCGGCGAGTGAGAGATATAAATAGAGAGAGCTAGAAGGAACCCTTGCCGTCCACACGTTTTGTTGATTGGACTATGGATTGTCTACGCAAAAGTCATGTTTTATTTTTTTTCCTTTTATATAATGTGAATTCTCAACACATGTTTCAAGTAAAGATATTTTTCTTTCTGTTTTAGTCAACTAGCTAGTTTTCAAACTGATTACTCTTATTCTGATTATGATACCTTTTCATGATAAATGACTTTCTTTTAAATTTTAGAAAACACGTATGTTATGGCAATAACACACTATTTTTATTTTATACGTGAAGAGAAGAAGGATACGTCGTATATATACGTGGCGTATTATAGTATTATTACTTAGCTTGTCCAATCCAAACCATGTTAATTAAGATTTTAAAAGCTGATTGGATAAAATAAAGTTAGTTGTCCAAAAAAAAAAAAGAGAGGATAAATAAAGTGTTAAAAGGGTATGACTTTAGAATGATAGTTGAAGATTAAGTATATGTAAAAAGAGTTTTATATTTAAATGCATATTAAATCAAACTTACCAATTTATCAAGGCAACTATACATTTCCTAAATATATGCATATTTACTGTTAAAACTTTTTAGTACATGAAAACGGGAATGATTTTTCAATTTTCTTTTTTTTCTTTTGCTAAATATGTGAATTTTCAATATATGAAAAGGCTTGTAGGAGCTACAAAGTTCTTAATACAACAGATTTCACTTTTCTC
>Ga0041059_1000377_pt1 | contig 32825 bp, 25 predicted proteins | sample AraColnosormetaG_FD_56232 | JGI IMG/M metagenome (GOLD analysis project Ga0041059, IMG submission 56232) | Arabidopsis roots microbial communities from North Carolina, USA - Col MF nosort | ecosystem: Host-associated > Plants > Roots > Unclassified | place: USA: North Carolina | collected...
AATATATATTNNCAAAAAATGTGTGGGTTCAACGTCCCGCATCGACAAAAATATATAGACAATGATTTATAAACATATCATAAATAAGATCAATATTAATATAAATAAATAGTTTTTTTACGGGACATGTTTGGCGGGACGGGTTTGACAGGACGTTACTTAATAACAATTGTAAACTATAAAATAAAAATATATTATAGATAGATACAATTTACAAAAAAAAAATTATACTAACTTTAAAAAGATAAATTGTTCTCGCGGTATATCGCGGATTAAAATCTAGTTAATTTATAATTTTGTAGTACGATTCGTAATTGTGTTTATGATTTTTTCAATTTTGCTACACGCATGCAAAACATATACAGGAGAACTCTTTTACGTATTTATGATTAATGAAAATGAAATGGTCAACAAGTAAAGATCAAGTGATCAACATACATGTGTTAGAAGCTCAACTTCGTCATGTCTCTCGCTCCTCCACACGTGCAATTAAAGAGACGTGTGGAAAAATTAATATTTTTTTTTTGTCTACTGGATAAATAATTAGTCAATCATATTGATTGATAACCACATAAACATAAAATTTACCTTAGTCAGATAGATAAATAGTGGTACAGTAAAATGTTGGAAGATCTGGTAAGAAAGAATGCGGCCAAAAAGAAAAACGATGTGTACCATTTTTATTTTTATATGACGATTTAAGTTTTAGTGTCTCGTTTTTATTAATACCAATATTTTTGTATCATTGTTTTTGTGTGTTGTCGTTGCATTTTAATTGATTGGTTACATATTATATTTTTTACTGTATACTGCCAACCAAATAAGAAAAAGTGGTTCAGTAAAATGTTGAGAGGTGGTAAGAAAGAATACAGAAGAAATGAAAACAATAAGAATGTCTTAAATTATATGTACTAGCATTTTTGTAAAATTTACAGTCTTTTTGTTTGGGGCAAAATGTACCATCTTTTTAAGTTAACATGTTTTTTTATATATACTAATATCCATCTCAGATATGTGAATTTCAGAATTTTAACAAATATTTTTGTAAAGTAGTGAAGTACAGCAAACATCCAAATTAAAATTGTATTAACTGAGTCATGGAAAACCATTACTTTTAGGTTTAGTTAGTTGAAAAACCATATGTATTAATCAAATTGTAATTTAAGTTCATATATAATAAAATAGTCATCCAACAAAAAAATAATTTTCTTTAATATTTTTAATACAATTATTAATATAGTTATTTTGAAGTAGATAAAGTTACATTTTGTCTTTACTTTATTGAAAAATTAATCTTTTGCACAACAACAGATATTGCCATGACCTCTAAGACTAGCTTGGCAGAAGTCAATGGTCTCCGGTGTTAAAATTATTATACCACAAATCTTTGGTTCACTTTAACACAACAACCAAAAACAAATCTTTGGTTCATATACATAGCAATGCTTTAACAATGCTCATAACTCTTGAATTATTTTGCTACATATAACATGATAATGAATGTCTATTTAAAGTGCAATATCAGTCTAAGACGTACTTCTACAGTCATAGACAATATCTTCCGTTTCGTACAAGCAGGATCCGATTATTGGGTGGAATGCCTTGTGATGTGGGTTATCAACCCACCCTTAGTACAGAAATGGGTACTAACTTCCAATTTGGGTTGAAACAGAGAGGGTTTAGGGATGATGTTCATCAGAGACCCGCACTTGGGTCTCCGGAGTTTGCTGCTACAACTCCAATTTCTTTGTTGGAGTTTGCTTCTTCTTCCGGGAAAGCAACTGAGTCACCATTTAAGCTGTCAACAATCTCGTCAATCTTCTTAAACTGGTATGGCCACTTGCTGTTGTACAGAAACTGCCTCAGATCGAATCTGTTGTCCTCTGGGGAGTAACTCTGCAACAAAAAGACAAATGAGTTTTTTTGTTCTCTCTCTCAAGACAGATTCAAACATGTTTCAAATAAGCAAGTACCTCAGCGTGATAAGACGGTGTGAGGACAGTCATTTTGTGTCGATTGATCGAATAATATTTGAAGAAATACTTCACTTTCTCAGCTACTTCTGCTGGGCTTAGCTTTGTTCCCCACTTGTAACATAGATTCTGCAGAATCACAGACCAGCTTCAGTTTCACTGCATCATATGATTTAGTAACATTTGTGGCTAGTTTTCAGAAAATCAAACCTTGAACATAGATACTGGTCCACAACGGAATATCTTCCTCATCCTTCCATAGACTGAAAGCTCTTCATATGTCATTCCCATGTCGACTTCATCGAGCTGTTTCAAAACTCAAGATATCTGAACTGACATCTTCGTTGACTTTATAACTATATAGAGTCTCAAATATTTTTGTTATTACCTGAGAATAGTCAGAACGAATGGGCTCAAGCTCAGCTGTTGGTGGAGCAGCTTCTATCTCTGCCAAGGATGGATATCCGAGATTCGTTGCAGCCCATTTTAAGAACAACCTCAAATCCATTTTACTGATACTTCCTATAGGATTTATGTCTGCTGAGCTGCAATCATACTGTTTCAACCAAGAGAATGAACAATATTTTTTAACCATCTATGAAATTTGAGATGTAGCAGCCAAAAAGTGATTACTCCATTACCTTTGTCAGGTAACCACGAAGTCCTTCATCAACGTTGGAGCTGCCTAGAACAAGGTAAAAGCCTGGTTTGCTATGAACCCAAGGCAAGAGAGACGCTAACATAAATGCTAACACCATTCTCATCCGGGCTTGAATGTTCTGCAACCCAAGGTTCTCAGCATTTGATCCTCCATCAACCTAATAAACAAAACCAACAACCATTTTCACAATTTTAGTTCTTCTTCTCTTCTCCAGATGATCATATTTCATTTTTTCTAACAGTTTGCCTAGGTAATGTATATTCAGACTTTACCTTATACCTTGGTCGCTTGCCTGTAACTGTTTGAAATAATGATAAAACTGCAGAGACAACACCATCTATGCAAACATCAAGATGCCAAGCACCAATCTCGTCTGCCAGCTGCTTTGAACGCCTTTTTGTCTCCTCAGAACTGCAAATTTAAGATTTCAATATGGGGAAAAAAGTTTCATCTCTGCTGTAAATCCACACAGTGACGAAAAATCATATTCTCTTTGCTCTTATTAACTAATTCACCTGTTTTCAGAACCCATAAAGACAGTGTAAAATATTCGTTTGGCAAACTCTTTGCTATCAGTAGGAAACTGCCCATTAGCATAATTCCCAATTCGGTTCGCATCAGCTTTTACTTGCTCATCTCCCTTTGCAATCTCTAAACAAGAAAGAAAATATACTCTGAGAGAACTCAATATCATGAAATTTCAACAAGACAAAACACAGTTCAACATACATAGAAAAAAGCGCCAGTGTACCTTTAACAACAAGTTGGCACATGCAGCCAACAATAGCTGCCACGGAGGAGCTGTCTGCTCCGCCAGAAAGAGGAAGCAAAAATCCTGAAGCGCCACTTCTTCTCAAATAGTCCCACATCCAGCAAGCGGGACCAAAGGCTATTTCTTCTTGTGGAGAGTGGTAAATGATCTACATTACTAATGTATATTAGAGTGGAAAATTTTAGATGTTAACTTAACATCAAATACTCAAGGATGGAGAACCTTCTTCGGACTGCTTAGTGTCATTTTCAGGTTGAAGGACTGTGTAAGTCTACAGGGCACAGCTACTGAAGATACTTTAACCTTGCAGCTTGCTTGTTCCTGAAAGCTACTTATAGATCCACGAAGGCTAGCAACCTTTCTCAAGACAAATAAGCAAGATGATCCTAAGAACTTTTCATTTATATATCACAAAACAGAAGAAAGTAAAGCCAAAGGGTAACTGTGGGATACCGCATCAAGATCCACTTGTGAAATGATGACCTCAACGTCTCTCAACGAGAATTGTGAGCCTTGAGCAACAACATTCCCGTTTACAACAATACATGCACATCCATCTGCACTTGGTTACAAATGAACAAATCTCACTCAAAAAAGTAGATATGATTTACTCAAAAATGATACTTTCAATAATTTTAAGGGTTGTCAAACATACCGTAGTATAAGCGGCTACCATCGCATCCTTGTTGATTACTGTACATATACACCCCACCACGAGCATGAGTAGCCCCCATAAAAGCATTCAGACGAATATCTAGTTTCCTAAGTTGGTGATGACTCCCACTTGCATTCATAAATACTTCAACACCATTCAATGCGAGCTCGGCATGAGGAGGAAGTGGACTAAACAGTTCCTCACAGACTTCAGCTGCAACAGCCCTGATAAGGAAATATAACTGATACAGTTAAGCAGACAAAATCATTGACAGTGTTGAAATGGAAGCATTTATCCAAACTCACGTGTCGATAAACTGGATGTAACCATAACCAAAAGGGACTGATTTCTGCTCCAAAGCCTCTGAAATTTCAATGGGGAGCTGAAATTCCTCTAGCTCTTCTCTCTGCTTCCAAGCTGTGAACCACCGTAGCTCCCTATAGTTTCCATCGTTTGCGAGCCACATTTTCGGTCGAATCATGATGATTCTTCTGTTCATACAGAGAACCTGGCAGTTATAACGCTCTGCTCCTTTAATCACAGGCATTCCTATGCTGCACAAAATATCATCCGTCCAATCACCAAGCAGCAATTCCTTCAAACACTCCCACCTGAAAGAAGATATTCACATGAACATAAGAAGAAACGGTTAAACATGATTCCGATAACTAAATTCAGAAGAAAAAGAAATTAATTCCATCATCTAAAGTGATAGTACCAAGTCATTCATGCCATTCATCATCGAAATAGAAAACTAAAAATAGAAGCTTACGCATGAGTGACAGTGTCGAGTTCCAAGAAGTGATCCTCGCAACCATAGCCAGTGACCTCGAGCTCGGGTCCAAGCCTGATAACAGCACCAGCAGCCTTTGCCTCAGCGATCGAAGCCTTGATGTTCTTCATGTTGCTCTCGAAATCCATGGCCCATTGGTTCAAGTTACACGTAGCAACCTTCAACAGCCTCATCTTCGTCGCCTAAAGAGAAAGACAAGTAAATTTACTGTACATCAAGTAGTGTAAAAAATCTGACTTATCTAAGGCACAAACTTGTTCATGAGAACAGAAGCTGGTTAAATTAGTTAAAGGAACAAACTTTGTATTACTTTGCTAATACTAACAATTCAAATTCAATTTTAACAGCCATAATACACAATATCTGTAACGAAGAACTCGTCAACGCAACACTATTCGATGTGAATCAATTGCCAAAAGAAGAGAAGGAAGAATTGGAGCTTACGTGAATGTGCAAAGAAACCAAGTATCAAAGTCGTGAAATTCGGAGATCGTGAAAATTGAAAACTATGGGAGTTTGTATTTCTTTCAGATGTGAAATTCACAGACTCCAAGTGATTGTGCAGTGCTCGTGCAGAACAGATTGTGACCGACCAAGAAGAACATTCGGTTTGAGAGGAAGAAGAAGAAGAAGAGATTGATACTGAAACGACGGCGTTTTACGATTGTAAATTACAAACAAAACCTTAACTGAGAACAACTTCGTTTTATCATGACACGACATCATTTTTTTTTTTTTTTGGTCAAAACACGACATCGTTTAAGTTCCCACTTTTGTCTCTTCTTCGTTCTTTTAAGTTTTAATAGACGACGACGGCGACGAGAAGGAGAATTAGCGAGATCGGAAGGAGAAAAAATGGATCAATTCTCAGGAGGAGGAGGTAATTGGTCGATGATCCCAAACGTGCAGGCGCAAGGTAACTTCGGTACACCGACGAATCATGACCAGCAACTATTCCTCCAGCAACAACAATTACAACAACAACAACAACAACAACAACAACAACAGTTTCATCTTCAACAACAACAACAGACGCAGCAGCAACAACAACAATTCCAGCCACAACAACAACAAGAGATGCAACAATATCAGCAATTCCAACAACAGCAACACTTCATCCAACAACAGCAATTCCAACAACAACAACGGTTGTTACAATCTCCTCCTCTTCAGCCACAGTCGTTACAATCACCTCCGCCGCAACAGACGATGGTTCACACGCCTCAATCTATGATGCATACACCGCAGCAACAACAACAGTTGGTTCAAACTCCGGTGCAGACTCCTCAACAGCATCAGTCTTTAGCTTCTCATTTCCATCTCTATCCGGTAAGAGAAACAAAGAAAATTGATGAAATTGGAATCGTTGGGGGTTCTAATTTCGTGTTAATGACGCAGATGGTGGAGAAATTAGCTGATGTGATCGAAAATGGAACACGAGATCAGAATTCTGACGCCCTGGTTTGTTAAAAATCAAGTCTTTTAAAGTGGTTTTGAGATTTCTAGGGTTTCTTATTGGATGATGTTGAAATTGTGGGATTTGCAGGTGAATGAATTGAATAGCCATTTCGACAAGTGTCAACAGTTGCTGAATTCGATTTCAGGATCACTAGGATCTAAAACTATGGTAACATTTTGGATCTCTGTATTGGTTCTGTTTAATCTTTTGTTTCTTATGGATCTCTCTCTCTCTCTGTGTTTTATAGACTGTTGATGGCCAAAAGAGAAATGTTGAAGAAAGTGAGCAATTGCTTCAACAGAGAAGGTTAGCTAGATTGTTAGTATCATGTTTTATCTGATCAGATTGTGATCGTGCTCTTACTCTTTTGTTGTTAAATGTCTTCTGGTCAGGGATTTGATTGTGGAGTATAGGAAATCTATTGAAGAGATTGTGACAATGGAGCATTAGTTTCTCATATTTTGATTCAGCAACTGTTTAGCTACTTAAGACCAATAATTGTTATCAATAAACCAATCTTGATTCACATAATAAAGAGAATGTGGTTTTCTTCAAGAAAATTCATTCTTCGGATTACAAATAGATCACAATGCATAATGTGTTTTGTCTGCATCAAACCAAACCAAAATCTTTGTATGTGGGACATGCAACAGAAAGCTCAACCCAAAAACGATATAAGCCCAGGTAGTTGTTGAACATAGTGAGTGGTTTTGTGATTTAGATTCAGAACAGAGTAGAAAAAGCATTGTAGCGACCATGGAAAATTCAACCATTATTCCACAATGATCCTCCAAATATAAAACAAAACACCATTGAAGCCACATCTATTAGTCTTTTAAAAAGAAATAAAAACACCGACTTCTAATCTATCCCTACTCACTATTTTGAAATCATGATAATAGTCTTAAACAGGTAAAAAAAAAACCCAATAAAACACTCACGTAAGCTTCATATTCTCTAGATAGTTTGGAACAGCATGAAACAAAACCCGTTTAGAACCTTGAGATTCTGGAACTTCAACTCTTACTCTTACCACAATGTTCTCCTCGAGATTGTAGTAATAAAGGTAAAAAGGAACTTGTGGATCATAGTGATTTGGGCAGAATACAGCTTCACCTTTACTAGTAACTAAAAAGTTTACATCAATTCCATTGAACTCCGGCCATTGAAGGGGCTTTACGTAGATATGCTTTGACCATTTACGTTCCTGGCCATGCTCTAAAACCCACAACACCAAATCGTTATCATTACTATTTATTGAACCTAATTTACCCTTGTAGTTTATCAGAGAGGGAGGTTTCCAAGTAATAAAACCAAATTTCTCAGACCTAACGTCAAAGCAAACGATCATAGGTCCCAACATAGGTTTCATAGAGGTTGCTGCATAATACAAAACACCTTTGATGCATATCCCCTTATGATAACGGTGGGTATAATAATGTCTGCGACATTGGATCTTCCTCCAAAATAGATTTCTCCTTCCAGTCTCGAATGTGAGAACTTGATGCTGACTATCAAACTCCTCCCCTGTTCCATGATGCACCGAGGTTACACACAATACCTTGAACCGTTTGTTGATTGGATCATACCCGATGGCGAAATAGTTTATTGTCGCATGTGCTTCCAATATGGGTAAGGTTACGTACTGCCCTGTGATGGGATTATAAATCACAAAAACTGTGTCATTTTTTATCTTACGGTGATAACAGACCAGTCCGTGGACAGAGCTAAGGATTTGAGAGAAATCTCTAGGGATATCCGTATGATGATGAGCAGTGGCTACAAGAGATGAATTCTCATCTGGATTTTCAGGCTGTGTTGAAGTGTAGGAAAATAACATTCCTCCACCTAAGAAGGTGAAGATGAACCTCGGTGGATCGGGATACTTGATCGGGAACAACTGGTTATAATTTGGTTGTCGAATTATCGACGACAAGAGCTTACATACACAACGACACTTGGCCATAGACTTTGCAGACAATTTCGATAAGATTTTGATGACCAAATCTGCAGGGATTCGATCAAAGTATTCTCCTCCAGAGTTTGAACATCGTTTATTGGATTCAAATACGGTTAGGGTTAGGTTTTCTTTTGTATCCTGCTGCTTACGTTTTGTCATTGCCCTAGATTTTGACTCTGCTTGGTGATTTCAAAATCTTCATCTTATGATGACATATGTACTATGCCTCAATCAAGCACGCTCCATCATTTGGGCTTTTACTAAGGTCCACTAGATACTTTTAAGGCTTTGTGTTTTGTCCGCTGGAATTTAAGAGAATCGATTTTGTACCTCTTCCTTTCGTAATTTCCTCCTCTTGTCTCATCAGAAGCTGTCCTTTTTCATGTTTATACCACCTAGAAAGAAGATTACAATAGACCACGATGTTTTGTCTGCATCAAACAAAGTCAAAATCTTTGTCTACAAGACCACTTTTTCTATACTCTTGGCACATGCAACATAACCAGCGGTTCTCGAGATACATATATGTATATGAATAATATATACATTTGATTCCTTCTGATCAACACCAAAAAGAGAGGTGAATGGAATTTAAAGATTGATATCGCATCTCAGCTGGCTTTCTCTAGTCATCTTTCGTGTTGTTGGAAACGGTTTATCTTGAAGATATAGCTTGATGAAGACGTTAAACACTGCTGCTTACTCTGTTGGTTGTGTAACCTTGGATTAAGCTTGATGGCGGAAAAAAGTATCGTAACCATGGAAAAATCAACCATTCTCGTTAGACTCAACAATGGGGTTCGAAAGAACATACCCGTCTCTGTTTTATCTCATATGACAAACATGAAAGTTGTCTTCCGTGGACTAACCAACTGCATCACAACCTGTTAGTATGTAGAAGGGAAAGTAAACAGTGCTCTGATGTTTCAGTTTTGTAAAGAGGTTTGTTTCTTGTTCCTGACACCTTATTTTAGATAAAAATAAAATAAAGAGAAGCACTTGTATATATGTGCGAGAGCAAGTGCAAAAAGATCACTCTGCTTATCGAAAGCAATAATAACCCTTAACAGCTAAAAAAATAAGGAAAAATATACACAACTGAGCACTAAACAGAGTAATATTGACAAAAGTTTCTTTGTAAAAGGAAAACAGAGTATTTGAAAAAATGGTTTAAGGATTTAACCATCCAAGTTTAAGGCATTGTGCATTATCAAGTATTTCAGGAGCCGGAAATTATTGTGATTGTTGTTGAGATTTAGATTATAGAACAGATAAATAAGAAAGTACTTTGAATTATTATCGAAAAGACTCTGAAGTTGAATCCATCAAAAGTTAAAACATAACAAGAAAAAAAGAAAACCAAAGCGCTGCCATAGACTTCTTGTTCAGAAGCTTCCACCGCGGAGACGGAGAACAAGGTGAAGAGTTGACTCTTTCTGGATGTTGTAATCCGCTAAAGTGCGACCATCTTCATGCTGCTTGCCTGCAAAGATGAGTCTCTGTTGGTCTGGTGAAATCCCTTCTTTGTCCTGAATCTTTGCCTTCACATTGTCAATCGTATCAGAGCTTTCCACTTCAAGCGTGATGGTCTTTCCCGTCAAAGTCTTTACGAAAATCTGCATCCCACCACGAAGACGCAGCACAAGGTGAAGTGTTGACTCCTTTTGGATGTTGTAATCTGCAAGAGTCCGACCATCTTCGAGCTGCTTTCCTGCAAAGATGAGTCTCTGTTGGTCTGGTGGGATCCCTTCTTTGTCCTGAATCTTGGCCTTCAGGTTATCGATTGTATCAGAGCTCTCAACTTCTAGGGTAATGGTTTTGCCGGTAAGGGTCTTCACGAAAATCTGCATCCCACCACGGAATCTCAGAAGGAGATGAAGGGTGGAATCCTCCTGGACGTTGTAATCAGCAAGAGTCCGACCATCTTCGAGCTGCTTGCCTGCAAAGATAAGTCTATGTTGGTCTGGTGGGATCCCTTCTATATCTTGAATCTTGGCCTTCACGTTATCGATTGTGTCCGAGCTCTCAACTTCCAAAACTTTCGTCTTTCCGGTAAGAGTCTTGAGAAAAATCTGCATCCCACCACGGAGTCTCAGCACAAGGTGAAGTGTTGACTCCTTTTGGATGTTGTAATCTGCAAGAGTGCGACCATCCTCAAGCTGTTTACCCGCGAATATTAGTCTCTGTTGATCCGGAGGGATTCCTTCCTTGTCTTGGATCTTAGCTTTAACATTGTCAATAGTGTCTGTACTCTCAACTTCTAGGGTAATGGTTTAACCGGTAAGGGTCTTGACGAATATCTGCATACCACCTCTCAACCTGAGAGCCAAGTGGAGTATTGAATCTTTTTGGATACTGTAATCAGCCAAAGTAGGGCCATCATCTAGCAGTTTACCGGAAAAGATGAGTCTTTGCTGGTCTTGAGGAATCCCTTCTATGTCCTAGATCTTTGCCTTGACATTATTGATGGTGTCGGAGCTTTCGACGTCAAGGGTTATGCTCTATTCTGTTAGAGTCTTTGCGTAGATTTGCATCAACATCTTTGAAAACGAAAAAAAGTAAGTACATAAAGATCAAACGCAAAAGTTGAGAGAGGAAGAATTCAGGAAATTTTTGCAGCAAGATTAGGGTTTGCGAGAGATGAAGAATTGAATGAGTTACAAGGATGGTGAAAACGAATAGTCACAATGGATATATAAACTTCTACTCGTGAGAATGAGCATGGTCAAAACATGTTTGAAAATATGAGCATTGCAAAAAATGGTTCTTTACTTACCTTTTGATGTCTTCCCTCATCAGAGAGTTCTAAATTTTCCAAAGGTAAGGGAAGACATTTGTAAAAGTAAAACAGAGTTGTGAAGATTAAGTGCCTAAGACATTCTGATTGCAAGAGAGGCTCTTAAGTCTTCAAAGGAAAGAGCTAAAAATGGATGACAAACCAGTCCACGTAAAGGGCGACAGACTTTATCTGTGCTACGGGAAAATGTTGTATTTCACTTTAAATTTATCATTGTAAGCTCTAAGACTATACCCAACTCACAAATCCGATGTCATCTTAAAATTACAAATCCAAACTAAAAATCAATAAATATTATGTATCACTTGAATATTTTTTTTTTAATTAGAGAAGTTAGTAGAAATAAATTCAAGTCGTAAATTTTGATTTTATGAGTTTAATGAAAAGGTGAAATAGACTAAGATTATTTTTATAAAAGTGAGAGAGGTGAAATTAAGGGCTTAGATAAAAAAAATTCAAAAATCTATTTCAATTTTGTTATAGAAATTTTTATTATATTAATCTCAAGTGTAAAATCATTAAGATAAAATAAAATAAGGATTTTCTTTAGGATAATATAAGAAAGGAAAAAATGTCAATTAATTCGCGAACTTTTAAAAAGTGGTAATTTAATACGTCAATTTCTTATATAGTCAAATAAAACATGACAAAAACGTTGATCGACCGTTTTATACATATATAACCGTTGACATGATAAAAACAACGCGACGTTACCAGTCGTTAAAAGATCTGAGCCTTTAGCACATGTTAAGCATTCCGTTATTACTCAAAACGACGTCCTTTTATGCTTATCAAAAACCACAAATTATTAATTCAATTTTCTAATCCCTAAAATTTGAACTTCTTAGTAGTTCTCCAGCTTTGTAATATGTCAATCATGTGATGTGAACACTGTTGGTTTCCCGGAAAATGAGAAAGATGGAAAGTGTTCACAAGAGCGTATGGTAAGATGTGGCGACATACTGGAGTTAATTGTACTCTTATGGTATTGGAGACTCTGCATATTCATCGAACCCCCAACCTCAAGATAATGAATTCCTCGAACCTTTTGCAATAGACTTCAATCTGATCCTACTGCTGGAGTGATGTGAGATTGTCTTTTTTATTTTTCGGAGATTGTTCTTTTTATTTTATTTTTCTTAGTGTAAAAAAGATAAAATAGATGTGAGACATATCTCTTTTTGTTATGAAACTTTATTATTTTCTTCCTTATGTAAAAGTGATAAAATATTATCAATTAGAGATCTTTTACATGTGGCTAAATTCAGTTTATTTTTTGTCGAGATAATCTTATTATTTTCTTCGACGTTTTAATGAGATAAGATAAGATAAAACAGAGATTCCTTACACGCGGTTGAATTCAAAATCTTATTTGTTAAAATTATTTTATTGTTCTTCCACATATGAAGTTGATAAGATTTGATAAATAGAGATCACTTACATGCAGTTAAGAAAACGTCCTCTACCTTTATCTTCGTATTTCTGAAGGAAACTTTTGAGTTACCTTATATGGATCCTAGTTAGGCACCAAATCAATCAATTGGGTGGGACAAAATTTGATATATTTAGGTTTCTTGAAAATTCATCTACGAATACTCCATATACCGACTAGCATTGCATGGTCATACTACCTACAGTTAAAGATCCAAGTAATAGGTGGTGAACGAATCTATCAAGTATATTTATACGCATGCCCAACTCAATAAAATATTGAACCCGATACTAAATAGGTTTTAAAAAAAAAATGGTATGTATATATATACTTCAAAAATATTTGGACTTTTTCTAAGAAATGTTTTTCTAAAATTGAGCCCTAAATACGAAAAGAAGATGTCAAAATTAAATTGGACCCAATTCAAATGTTCTATTTGCACACCCCTATAACCAGACATGTTCAGACGTTTTGTAAAACCGCACCCAAATACTTTGAATCTGCTCAAACGAACTAGACGCTACAATAAAATATTATGTTAAGTGAATTGTCTAAACTAATTACATATGACACTAATTGATATTAGCCTAAAAAATTTAATGATGATATTTAGCTAAAACACTTACTATTATTAACAATGGAAGATGATTGAAAAGAGTAACTAATATTTTAAAACATCGTATGTAGATTGGCGTTTGTATGCCAATGCAACGTGACTGGACATCGTTGTCCTCCATACCCTGATTTAACTGTCGACATCTATTCATACATCGTCTACCGTTCACCATTGAACATATTATACCATGTGATCATCTCCATAGTATAATATCTCAAACATCCATTTATGATAACAATTATACTGATTCAACATATATAAGTGAAAAAGATGGATCATTTAACAAAATTAGATATCTTATTAACCAACATGTTATAGAATATGTTGTTTCTTGTTAGCTATGTTTTTACTCAAATAAAGCACATTACCTAAACAAGACCAACAACTAAACTAAAAGAAGAGTTTGGTAAGTAAAGCAAAACGTTCTTCTATACCACGTTGAAAGAATGAGGTACTGTATACACAAGTAATCAGTCGAGCTACCGTTTTGTCTTCTTGTTCCCTAAGAGCATCGGAAGACTAGCTTTAAAGTTCAGGTACGTTTACCTAATGACCATGAGGCAAAACATCAGGTACCAAAACATATTCCTGACTCTCTTTAGATAATTATGCCTTCTTGTTAATCTTTTCGAATTCGGGTTCTCATCAGATTAGCAAGCTATCGCTATAAGCGGCTAGCTCAAGTATCAAAGATGTCAAGAAATTGGTTTTGGATCCAAAATACGTCTCAAAAACTTTATAATACAATGTGTATAGAAGCAAATTTAAGAACCATTTTGTTAAACAATTTGAGCTCACAAGATTGTAAATTTTGAGGATTTAAACTTAACTAAAGCAGTCAAGGAGAAGTTGGACAATACAATGAAGCGGCCACAGTAAACGAACCGGCTTGTACAAACGTTGTTGTGACCTTACCTCCACAAAAATTGTATCTACATGCATATGTTTTCTATCGTAAAGTTCTTAGATCATATTCGTTTCATAGTTCTATTGCGCAGATTTTGTTTCAAAAGAATAAGAGATTACCCATGTATATAATATGTAGCAGATAATACCAGAGAAACAAACAAAAAAAAATTTCTTCCTAAAGAGCTCTCTTCTTCTGTACACCCTTCTTCATTGAGTCAACTACGCGCAAAAAATGATTCAGACTTCAGTCTTCATTGCTTCTTGAGCCACGCCTAAAGGGAAGTTTCAAAACAATTGGAGGAAGTTTAGGGAACTCGGTAGTCACCTTCTCCGAATCCTTTATTTGTTCCACATGCTTACTACTTGTCACCGTTACTTTATCCACAAGAAAGCTCGGTTCGGAATCCTTTATTTGGTCTGACGGTTTACTTGTTATCGCCTCCTTTACATGAAAACTATTGTCTGACTCGCCTGGAGTTTTGTTATTCGCATTGGCTGAGTGCTTGATCCTTGCAGAACGTTCGCGGTTTCTCGGTTTAGATGTAGTAGTTTTCTTGCTTTTTGGTGTAAAAAAGTCCGATTCTAGAGCTTCCAGAGCACGAGTAGTCAACGGCCGCTTTCTTGTGCTTTGTCTTCTTGGAATGTCCGTGTTGGCCTGTTGTTTATGCTCTTCTTCTTGTTGTTCTAATGATGCACGTTCTTCAGTAGTTCCATGATCTCTGGACGGAGAATTCTTGTCTGAGGCTGACTTAGGAGGCAACTGAATCGGTTGCTCTTCTTTTTGAGCAGTTCCCAGATCCTTGGAAGAGCATATTTTGTCCAAACACAACCGATTTGATTCGTCTTGTTGTTGTTCTGTTGAACTGTGTTCATGAAAAGCTCCTTGTTCTTTTGATGAATATAACCCATTTGGTTCTTGTTGTTGTGCTAGTGAAATTGGTTCATCATGAAGAGCTCCTTGTTCCTTTGATGAACGTAACCCATTTGGTTCTTGTTGTTGTGCTGATGAACTTGGTTCATGAACTGTCTCCGAGATGGAACAAAAGCCATTTGGTTCAGTTTCTGGCCTTTCTTGAATCTCAATATTTTCATTTTCTTCTGACTGGTTAGTGTTGAGGTTCATAGAATCAACATGTAACTTGGGGTGGCTGTTAGTTATCTGGTCTAATGGAGGTGGCTTCAACACTGAACTTTCACCAGAACGTTTTCTATCTTTCCTTACACAAGTACTGAGCCGCCTACGTTTTCGCAAGGGAAGAGAACCAACCAAATGACGTTTATTAGATTCTGATAATAGGGCAAACTTCTGCTTAATCTTCTTTGACCGACCTTGTTGGACATTCTCCAAAGTCTCTTCCTCTACACCAGGATCAGTCCCCTTAAGATACTCGCAGTTCACATCTTTACTAGTGCCAGATTGGTTCTGTGATGATTCACCAAATGCCTCTTTAGGCAAATGTCTCCGTCTTCTTATCCCAGATGTATGCCCACCTTTGTCCACACTTGTATCCAGAATCAAGAATGTCATCGGTTCATCCACCACTTCCATCTTTTGCTTCCTTTTACACTTACGTTCATCAGCAAACTTGAATCTTTCCACAGAAGAGTTGTTATCCCCTCGACAAGCCTTTGATTGAGAAGCTAAACTTGGAATCCTCAACTCCCGAAATTCGTACAACTTTCCTCTTGAAGCAAAACGACTAGTGTCCACAACAGTGAACTTCATATGAGTAGAAGAAGAGCTTGGAGACCTGAGGTAACAGTGTTTCTCCTGTTTTGATTGGTTGTAAGTGTTCTCTTCTCTTTCTTCTTCTGCTGTCTCCTCAAGAAGCTCAGGCTCTGAAACAACCTTTTTGAGAATGTCACTGATAGAATCAAAGTAATGATCACGTTTCACAAGTTTCTTTCTTGAAAACTTCTTTACCCCAGGGACGAGGAAGACAATGTGTTCTTTAGACTTGATGTAACCTTGGTCCTTTGGCAGCTCAGAACGCCAACCCCTATGTAGCAAACGCGGCCATACAGCATCCCAGAAGATATCATTGCAACGAGCTTTGCTCACACGGGAACCACCAGACAATTTTTCGATTATACCTTCAACTGTGAGTGAATTGTATTCCCCTAAACCAGCAGGTACCGCAGAAGAAACTCTAAACCATTGTTCTACATCTACGGGTTTTGTTGTAAGGACTGTCAGATCTTCCTTATCTTTACCGATTGCTACAGCCTCTACAAGACACCGAAGACCCACTAGTTTCTTAACCGCGTTGATGTATTCCTCCAGAGATTTCTTCCCTTCAGCAAATGACTTTGAGACCTATCAATGGTGAAAACAAAACCCCTGCTTAAGCATATTTTACACTTGGAGATATTCAGAGTAAGAATGTGAAAAGAAAGACTCACATCCACTAGCTTCTGTTCTTTCGATTCATCGGTAATGCTGCGAATTAAACGGGACAACAACAGCTGTAGCCTCCAATCTGAATAGAGCTTCTTCCCTTGTATACATCTCGTACTCCGCTTCTTAAGATAATTAGACCAAGTTTTGTATTTAGCAGAACCATAAAACTTTCCATAGTAAAACAAAAGTATCTCTCCTGTTGCTTTGCTCTCTAACAACTTCTGCACCTGAGCAAAGTTCTTCCCAAATGTATACAGTCCAAGAACAAACCCATCTACTTCCAAATCTTCCCAAGAACTGGACGATTTCTCAGGCACAGCTTCAAGATTCATACGTCGCTTAGAACCCGAGTTCCCGTCACTCCCACCTCTGCGACTTCTTTTTCTTTTAAGAGATTTGAGAGATTCGTTCATGTCAATGTTATCACTTCCAAGTCCATCTCCATCTCTACATTTTGTCTCGATCCACATTACTTCAACAGGTAGTCCCACAGCAAAAGAACAAGAGGAATCAAATTCCAGAGGATTCAAAAGAAGCTCTGCACGTTGGGATTCAGACATCATAGGAGGTATCTCAACCTGATACTCATCTCCAACACGAATATCAACTTTTGGATCTCCACAAACGAATTCTTCATCACAAGACTCTTCCATAGAACTGTTTTCTTCTTCCATCATAAGAACTGTCTGCACAAATAAAACCATATGATTCAAGAACATACTAAAGTAACTGAGCAGAGAACAAAAGGCTAAGAGAGACAAAGATCATGCATCCATACAAGAGAAAGATTCATCTGAGACTAAATAAGAACACTAGACATTACCTAGCAAAGATAGACAACTAGAGGATCTAACTAACACATGCTTCATTCATTGTCAAGCATGAACATCAAATTAACAAGACGCAGCCTAGAGTCACATAAGAACATATAAGCAAAGATACATTGAAGATCAACTATTTCAGATCCAAAGCAAAAAAAAGAAATTGCACAAGACCCGAGACATGATCAGTCACAGACACACAAAATCAAAGTAACCCACATAGAAGTTATCCAAAGTGATAAAAATCGAAAATTTTCAAAGCCAAAACCCAAAATCAAGAACATGCTTATCAAACCCAAACAACGAGACCTGTTCAAAGGCATCGATTCAAAGACATGTAATTTCTCAACGATACAGATAAACCCATGTCAAGAGATAAAGACGAAACAAGGCGAGTCGTATAAAGTTGAAACCTTTACGCATATATAGACACAAAAACGTGAAAACACAAATTCTACAAATAAAGATTGATACTGTCATGTAAAAAGACGATTTTTGCATCTATTCTCCGATTGTTTTCGACTCGATTTCTGCTGTGCATTAACTAACAGTAACGTTTTGATGAAACGTGAATTACCAAAAATGGTACTAAGAGGAGAAGGAAGCAAGGAGCAAGAGAGAGATTTGGTAAACCTGAAAGAGATGTTTCAGCTTTGCATTGGCAGTGAGATTTCTCCGAGTGAGGAGAGGCAACGAAAGACCGAACAAGTTTCGGTTCTTTGTGGAGAGAAAGAGAGAGAGATCACTTGGCCGCTCTTTCAACACTAAAGTCTTTCGAGAGAGAAACAAAGTAAGAAAGCACAAAAAAGGAGAAAACGAAAATCACTTAGGAAAAAAAATCATAAGGAATTAAAAATCTATAATTTTCAATGACTATATCATTTTTAAGATGTACATTATATATTAAATATTTACACATTTGCCAAAAAATAATGGGGGAAGAAGGAATACGTAAGTTTTATTTTTCTATAAATTATTGATTGAAATTTATTAGTCTTGAAAAACTTATGTATAGATACGTAATAGCTAACTATAATTAATAATTATCGTATTTTTTTTTAATAATGGTAGCTGAAAAAGTTCTTGTAATTCTAGTGATAGCTAACTAGAATTATGCTGTGAGTAAGAAAGATAGGATAATTACTCCTCGTTCTTGATCTGATGTATCGCTTTTTGGTGGTGATTTGACGATCTAAATTAGGTGGTTCTTCTTTGATCCAACAAGTGTTTTTCTTTTTGATCCAACAAGTGTTTAAGACACATTTATGCCCATGGGTAGTTGGTTTGATCATCATTACTACTAATTCACCTGTGTTTTGAATCTTGTTCATGAGTAACTTCTTATTGGGTAAATTTTGTTTGTGATCATCTTCATTCTTCAGTACATGCAAAGTTATCAACACGTCTTCAAGCGAGATCAAAGTAAGAAGATAAAAAGGAGGAAAATTGAGATATATAATTTATGGACCTATAGTTTTGATCATATCATTTTAAAATACACTAAATATTTACACATTTGCAAATAACAAAATTTGGGCCAAGTGATATATCATGTTTTTATCGGTTTTCAACTTTTTTTTATATTTATATCTTGAGTCTTTTTTTTTTATCATCCGAAAATTAATTAGGACTCAAACCTGAAGAATGTTGTTTACAAATGTAATATAAAGCGGTTTTCAGGCTTTTCAATAAAAATAAGATGGTTTTTCTGTGTTTTCGTATTACTGAATTTATTTTCAAGTGTTTAGAGGTTTGAAGTGATAAGAGGAGTCAATGATCGTTTTGGGTTCTTACAGACGTGGAGAAGAGAAGTCAAAGGAACATGACCGATCGGTCTTATGAAATTTACAGAAATTGACGATGAAGCATGGATCGACCGGTCCTGTTCCTGTGACATATCTTCCCCACATAAGTAAGCATCCAAACCGGAAGAAAAATTCATGTTACAAGCTAGAAATCTGCTACTAAAGTACTAATTGCCAAATCCTTTGCTAACATCTAGTTTCTAAAGATTACTTGAAATGAATATAAAAGAGTTGTATATATATAGAACATATATTTACTAAGTCAAGATCACTTCAGCATCTAGCAAATATTATATAAATAAATGATTTCTTATTTATTTACCGTCGGTTTGATGGTCACTTGAAAAAAGTACTCGGTTTACACTTAGCATGATAATGTGTATCTAACGATTTAAGATGTTTGATGTAGGCCTCGAGATGAAGCCTACATGATAGATATGGTGACTAGCAAACTGGCCTTCACACTCTCTTGGTAATCAGTTTGATAAGATTACGTACACGATTGTTCACACCATATATTTGATGATAGTAACCTCTTAAGTACCTTCTATAAAGAATTATACTCAAAGTACTTATAGTTTGATGATAGTTTCCATTGCTTCTCTCTAATCATCAAAATCATTTAATGATTAGAGAGTGGTGAAGTCTTAAATTTCTTTGAGTATAATTCTTTATAGAAGGTACTTAAGAGGTTACTATCATCAAATATATGGTTAGCATGTATGAAGACCTAAAAGAGGTGTAGAAGCCTTTCTATCCATGCTAAGAGCTGAAAACACACCTCACGTTGCGTCTCTTTCTCTTCTTCTAAACGTTAATCTCAAGCACAAGATAGCTATATTTACGTTTTGCATTGCATTCTTGTCATTATTCCTCATTAATATAAGTACGATCATTCATTCTTTTATCATGTCCTCACAGTTAGTTTTGCTATGCCTGAGTGATTTATTTGTTTGGTTTAAAAGGTAATTCGAAGGGGTAATCATGAATTTACTTAGGATTGTTAATATTGGGGTTTTCAATAATTATACAGATTTTAGTTCTTCATTTGTTATTAGTGTATGAACTGAATTGATCACTTAGCCACTGATATTAGAATTAATCTATCCATCAATTTTTTTTGGAACAATTCTTGGATTCACTCCTTCTTATTCTAACCAATAAGAATTTGTCACTTAATAAGAATTTGTCACCCCCAACCGGTTCCACCATCTCTATTTTTCCGGTGAACCGTTGCGTTATATAGCCGTCCGATTAAAGCATGTCTTCATTTGGACCTTCCAATGTTTTCTTGGTCAATTAAAATGATCTTAATTAACCAAAAAGATAAAATAAAAATGATCTTAACTAACCAAATTAAACTGATCTTAATTAACCAATTTAAAATGATTTTAGTTAACCAATAAAAAATGATTAAAAAGAAACAAAATATTTTTATAATTACTCCCAAAATGTCAAACTTCAATCTTTTGATTAAATTTTAGATATTGTTTAAATTTTGTCTTTTACAATTAGATTAATTTTGATGAAATTGTATTACTAAAAAAACGATTTTTAGTAAATTAGAAAACAATTAATTTTGAATTGAAAAAATTAACGTACTAGTTCAAACCGCGAAGTTGGTTTCTCGGATAGTACTAATTTCTCTTGATTCAGTTCTTTATCGACCATCTAAATCAATCTATCTATCGATTTAATCGTTCTTGAAACGAACGTGATTAAACGGTCCCTAGATAGTAGATAGCTTGGTCGAGGCATATGAGCTCACGAATCCATAAATTTGTTTTACACCTCCAAAACTCTCATGAGTCTAGGCACGAGACAGTAAAATAACAGAAATTGATATTATGACTGAACTAATGCACTATAGCCAATTGGATACTGGATAAAAGTATAAAGTAAATATCTGATGAGACCAGTTTACATCTCTATCTCTCGATAACTCTTCGACTGTTTCTGAAATCACCAACGTCTGTGTCTTTACCATCACTATGCCCATGCCGGTTTCCTCCTCCTCCTCCTCCTCTTCCTCCTCTGTTAGATCCCCTGAAACTACCTGAACCGCGTCCTCGGCTACTCTTTCTATCAAACTCATCATCAAAACCGCCTCTTCTGCTTCCCATTCTTCCCCCAACCCCGCCACTATCTTCTCTGTTACCTCTTGATCTACTAGCTGAGGAACTTGACCCTCTGTAATCTTCATCGTCACTATCAAAACTACTCCTTCTGCTTCCTATTCTTCCTCCTCTCCCTCTTGATCTATTAGCCGAGGAGCCATTTGATCCCCTGTAGCTATCAGAGGCAAAATTATCATTGAAACCACCTCGTCCTCCACCTCTCATTCTTCCTCTACTTCCTCTCGATCTATTACCAGAGAAACTTGACCCTCTGTACTCTTGATCATCCATGTCATCATCAGATTCTGAAGCTGAATAGGAGCTTCGTTTTCCCTTGAACCCTCCTCTCGCACCGTTGTTTCTTTGTCCACGCCTCAAACCGGACCTGGGACTATCATCCTCCATATCAGAATCGAGCCCAAATTCTTCGTCTGACCCAAAAGTAAGTTTTCTCGAAGGTGGACCTCTCTGGGTCGAAGCCACATGGCTTGACTTCCACCTGGGATTGGCGGAAACCTCATCATCTGAACTAAAACCGAGCTCATCATCCCTAGAGAAACCTCCCTTACTGTTTCCATGCTTCTTTCCACTGTTGTGAAAGTTTGAACTTCCTCCTCTGTGTGCATTAAAACCAGACTTTGATTCTGGAAACTTTTCATCCTCTGAGAACTCGTCAGAAGCAAAAGAAGATCGAGCTCCTTCCACTGGGACATCTCTCTCTTTAGATTCGTCTATTTCATAGCTATCAATGTCATCTTCATCGTCAAAATCATCAAACCCAACTCCAGGTCTTCTGCTTCTGCCAAACTCAGAACTTTCTCGGGCTCCTGGAGGAAGATTACCAAATTCTTCTTCAGGATCTCTCAAACCCTCCCGGAGAAGGTTTTCATTCTTTTTACTGGAATCCGCATATTCAAAAGCAGCAACTTCTGCTCCGTCTGATTCATCGTCATCAAAATCAAAGTTCCATGCATTGGAAACATCATCCCGTTTCACAACCCTGTCTGTTTGTGCTTCAGTGAAGCGATAAGTTTCTTGTGGTTTGTTCTCTAGGATAGCATCAGCTGGACGCTTGCAATCACAATGAAAACATGCCATGTTTCTTCTATAGTTTAAGAAGTTGCATCTGTCATAAAAACATGCAACATGATCAGTTCCATGACATAAAATTTCAATCAGTATCCTTATTCTCAGATTCGACATTTCCTCAAAAGTGTAGCAACTTACTCAGGGCATTCCCATTCTCCTGGAAGGAGCTGTCTCTTTGGCCTCTTTGCATCACACTGTAAGCAAATCGTGTTCTTTGCAAAGTTCATGAAATCGCACCTAAGAACAACAATGAAGTGGTATTAACATCTCAGGAAAAATGCCAAACTTAGAATATAAGACAAAAGATGTGCCTAGCTTCTGCTGAAATTAATGTTCTTTGCAAGATTTATGATTTGTTAGGCCTCAAAGTCCAAAATTTGATAATCTAACTGGAGAACGCTTATAGGATTTATCTTCAACCAAAACTGATGCTCTATGTGAAATTTATTAGACCACATCTACAGCTAATAACTAATCGGTCTGGATGGCTTAAGGATCAAATGTAGAAGAAGAGTTATGTCTCACCTAACTTCATCAATAACTAATATGCATTGTCACGTGGAAACCATGATATATTCTATGATCGACGCCTTGGACTCGGAAGACTCTTTCTTAGTATTACAAGCAGAACAGGGACAAATTTATGACTTTGTAATTCTAAGCCTCTATTCAAAGCTAAGGCTATGCATCTAATTTTACAGTTGGTTAAGCTAAGACTGTGATATAGGCTTATAAAGAAAACCATGAGGTCATCAGATGAGCAAAGGTGTGACTTACTTTGGGCATAGCCAATCTCCTTTCTTCATCTCAACATCATCACGGCCAACACGTCGTTTAGGAGTTGGCGGTGGCTGCTTGACTTTAGGGGGCGCTCTTTTGATAACTGGTGGAGTGAGATTAGGATCTATTGGTACAGCGCTTAACTTGACAATCTCATGCAGCAGTTTACGCACCACAGACTTAACAGACTTTTTCTTCAGGAGACTTTTGTTGGCCACTGTTCCATTCAATGGGTCAAAACCATAGGTGAACAAAATGCGCATAAGGTCAATGGTTCGAGCCTCATCCTCTTTGTTTGTCAACAAAAATGCCTTTTCGCATGAGTTCCTCAAGCTGCAGGAACTGCAGACCTGATATATGAATGAATATTATCATCTGAAGAACCTATTGATAGTAAAACAATTAGGAAATTAACCAGGATTCTCAAGAGGGAGTAAACAGTAAGCTTAACAAAGAAGACTTCATAAAACATAAAACAGTAATGAAATCATCTTCTATATATGAATCAACGATTAAAATGTAGAACCAATGACCAAAGAATCAAACCCTGAGAAAGAACCAACGAAATTTCAAAATCCTAAGCTCCCACACAATATGAATCAACGATCAAAATGTAGAACCAATGACCAAAGAATCAGACCCTAAGAAAGAACCAACGAATTTCAAAGCCCTAAGCTCCCACACAACCAATGACCTAAAGACTACTAATCTGTCCTTCCTTCCACCTATTTGTACTATCCATTATTTTTCACTCATATGTGTCAAACATCTCACAATCTACTGCCTATCGAAATCACAGTTTTAAGAGATCCATAGCAAACCAAAAACTAGAGATATGGCAATGACATTGATAGCTAGGCATAAAGATGAATGATCAAATAGGTGAAAGTAATCAATTTTAGAATTACTGAACCACACAAGTTCATACGAAAGTCTTCTCGTATGCATAACTTATTTAAATAACGCTTACATCTCCTTCATCAAGATGAACACGCTTCCTCAGTAGTTTTCCTGAGAAAACCACTTTTCTATCAGTCGCTGGACATCCATGACCGACTAGGATTTGAATGTCATTTCTCGACAATGACCTGAGGAAAAATATTCATATAATGTTCAAATGTCAAGAGAAACAAATGCAAACGACTTAAACCAATAGACACAGTAATGAAAGCTAAACATAATCACATTCTATTGTAGCTTTGATCAAGCTTACATATGAATTATACAAATCATATAGGAGCAACAAAGATTCTAAATTGTTGGATTTCAGAAGCTGAAACAAACCTTAGAATATCGAAACGGTCTTTACCAAAATTGCTACAAGCATTTTGAACAGCTCTAAAATCCTGAAACAAAGCAACTCCAACATTCTCATCTTCACCTAATCCAACACTAGACACATCAATCCCCAAACTATTCACCATATCATCATCATCTCTTTCTCTCCTATGATCAAAGTAATTCTGCTTCACCAATCTCTCCATCAACTCCATCCACTCCGGCCATGGATGGACCAACTCAATAACACCTTTCTCCTTACTCAACTCACCAGAATCAATCTGAATCGGCTCAAGCACAACACAAGAATCCAATTTATCATTAGACACAACGGATTCGACTTCTCTAAGATCCGGATCTTGTTGTGGAGCAGAAGGAGGAGTTTTTAACTGATGCGTCTGTTTAGATTGACGCCAAGCACGAATACGCTCAAGGGTTTCGTCTTTCTCAGAGTGACGTTTCTCAATAGCATCGATTTGATCGAAAACGAAGCTAAGACGAGAAGATAGAGAAGAGGGTTTGTGATTAGGTTCATGGGTTGATTCAGTGTTGCTTTGTGGAGAAGTAGAGAGTGATTTAGTGAGAAATGGTTGAAAAAGTCGGTGGCTTTTAGGGTTTATGTGCAAGTGAGAGATGCGTTTGATGAGAAGAAGAGAGATTGAAGCAGCCATTTTTAGGTTGCAGAAGCAGCCATGAAAGGGTTTATGTCATTTCGCTTGTTAAACCCAGTAACACTCGATGTGGCAGAGACCAATTTCGGTTTATATTCGGTTATGTTCGGTTTTGGTTCGGTTAAGACATTGAACACGGTTTGGATCGATTTTTGTATTTTGGTTTATACAGGTTAGCAAAGCAGAGGGTTGAAATAAATTATAGTAATTAGTAAGCATACTTTTAGTTTTTGTTTAACAAATTTTTAATATAATAAATTACATTTTTCATAATAATAAAAATTGGTAATTTGTCTTGTAATTTAATTATAAGAGAAATTTAATTAGAAAAAAACAATTTATTTCCTTAATTCTATTTTTTAATTAGTCATATTTTCTTTGTAGGGTTTCCTTTTTCTTCTCTGCATCATCTATATATACACAACCCATTGCGTTGTTGCGTGTGTCTGTGTGGATTGATCGAGTAACAAATTATCCAAACAATCCCTTCATCGAAATTTTTTTTCCTGGATTCTAATCATGTCGCTGAATCCTAATACCAAAGCGGAGGTCCGCCGGAATCAGTACAAAGTTGCGGTGGATGCAGAGGAGGGACGACGGAGGAGAGAAGAGAGCATGGTTGAGGTTCGTAAAATCAAACGCGAGGAGAGTCTGATGAAGAAGAGGCGTGAAGTTCTTGATGAGTTCTCGGGTTTGGTTGATACGAAGTTGGAGAGTTTGTCGGATATGGTCGCTGGGGTTTGGTCAGATGATCTTGCCTTGCAGCTCAAGTACACTACTCAAATCAGGGCCCTTCTATCTAGGGCGAGAGATCCTCTAATCGACGAAGTGATAGATTCTGGTGTTGTTCCTCGGTTTGTAGAGTTTCTTAAGAAAGAAGATAACCCTAAGATTCAGTATGAGGCAGCTTGGGCTCTAACAAACATTGTATCAGGAACTTCAAATCATACAAAGGTTGTAGTAGATCTCAATGCTGTTCCGATCTTTGTCCACCTTCTTGCTTCTTCCCCAAGCGACGATGTCCGTGAACTAGCTGTATGGGCGTTAGGTAACATTGCTGGTGATTCACCGCAATTCTGTACATATGTTCTTAAATGTGGGGCACTTGTTCCGCTTCTCAATCAGCTTAATTAGCATACCAAGTTGTCTACGCTTAGAGAAGTCACATGGACTTTGTCAAACTTGTGTCGTGGTGGACAGGCGAATCCCGCAGCGTTTCAAGCCCTTGAACGATTAATTCATTCTACTGATGAACAAGTCTTGGAAAAAGCTTGTTGGGCTCTCAAGTATCTATCTAAAGGAACCGATGACAAAATCCAGATTGTTATCGAGGCTGGTGTTGTACCAAGACTCGTTGAACTTCTGCTCCATCCTTCTATACATGTGCTAATTCCTGCGCTTCTCACTGTTGGAAATATAGTTACTGGAAATGATCTACAAACGCAGTGTGTGATCGACAGTGGTGCTTTACCTTGTTTTCTCAACATTCTAACTCACAACTATAAGAAAGATATTAAGAAGGATGCTTGTTGGACGATTTCAAACATCACTGCAGGAACACAAGAACAGATCCAGATGGTAATAGAGGCTAATTTGATTGATCCGTTGGTTCATCTGCTTCAATATGCTGAATTTGACATTAAGAAAGAAGCAGCATGGGCAATTTACAATGTAACTTCAGGTTGTCATGATCAAGTCAAGTACCTTGTGGAGCAAGGATGCATAACACCGTTATGCGATCTTTTGTTATGTGCAGATCCAAAAATCATAATTATCTGCCTTAAAGGATTAGAAAACATTTTGAAAGTGGGAGAGGCAGAGAAGAACTTAGGTAATACAGGGGACATGAACTATTACACGTACCTGATTGATGATGCAGGAGGGCTAGAAAATATGATGGAACTTCAGGACCATGACAACAGTGAGATCTATGAAAAAGCTGTAAAAGTTATGGAGACATATTGGGTGTAGAAGAAGCTGACGAGACACATGCCGGGTTTCAGTTCGGTGTGAACCAAGCTCCGGCTCCTTCTGGGGGATTCAACTTCAGCTGAAGGAATGGTAATGGAAGCTTGCAGCTTGAGAATTGTGAAAGTTCAGAGTCAGTTAGAAAGTGTTCGGTTTCATTGTCCATGGCTTTTCTTTTCTTTGTAATGACTGGTACACACCGGTCCTGAGTCTACTTTTTGTGTTGTTTTAAAAAATTTATATTGGAGTCTTGTTTTCGTGTTCATAACAATTTGTTAGTTGTAACTTGTATGTCAATAATATTGTCATATTCATAAAATTTGGAGGGTTACAAATTTTCATAATAGAGTATGTCAATAATTTTAGTCATATTCCTATATTTTCCTTATATAATGGGGGAGAATTTGTTATGAATTTTATTGATTATAAATTTTTATGAGTGATTTAAGTTATTTTGAGTTTTTTTATGAATTTGAAGAATTTTTGTGAATTTAAGGAAGTTGTTATGATTTATTTATTATAAAGTCCTCTCAAAGTCCACATAAAACCATGAGATTTAAAATTCTGTATTTTAACTAAAAAAATCCACTAAAATCCACTTAGATCACTTAAAGTCATTAATAATCCAATCTTTAAAATGTTTTCAATAACAGGAGATTTTAAAGTAGATTTTAAAATCACAAGTTCAATAACATTAGATTTCATGAGACTTTTAAAAGACCATGATTGAATAACATAAGATTTGTTATTTTAACACAAATCACTTATGTAAAATGTTTGATTGAATACACCCCCAAGACTTAAAAGTTAAAACGTTTTAATTACCACGACGCAACTTCATTTTCTAAAATGTATATGTAGACTGTATTATTTGGATGCGACATTAGATTAAAAAAAAAAAAAAATCAATCTCTCGCCACAGTCATCCTCTAAAACCCTAATGCTCCGCCGTCAAATGTATTCTACCGCATCTGAATTCAACCTTCACCGTCTGCGTTTGATAAGGATCTAACAGCAACACACATATTTCTCCAATGAAACAATGGTTAGTTTCTTTGTATGTTTTAGGGTTTTGTAAAAGCTCCAAAACTGAAACCAAACTCATATTTTCCTTGTTGTTTCATTTTGTCGTTTGACAGCAAAAGAGATGGTGAAAGTATGAACAATCGAGGTGCTGTTACGGACATGATTAGTCAGTTACCTGAACCTTTGATTCTCCAGATATTGGGCTCACTTCCTACGAAAGTTGCCATAACCACGAGTGTTTTGTCTAAACAATGGCAGTCTCATTGGAAAATGATGCCCAAACTCGAGTTTGATTCTTTCCTTCGCAGACTTGACCTGGAGAATGTTACCAAGTGTTTGCTTTCACATAAGGCTCCGGTTCTACAAACTTTTAGTCTCAAAGTTCGTTTAGATAGACGTAATAATGCAGTGGATATTGGTTGCTTGATTGGAATTGCAATGACTCGCAATGTGCGTAAATTGGTACTCGAAGTTTACTTTCACAGAGGGACATTCACATTTCCTAGGAGCTTGTACCACTGTGAAACACTAGAGACTTTGGAACTCATCCTTAATGTTGTTATGGATGTCCCTCCTTCGGTTTATCTGAAATCCCTTAAAACCCTTTATCTTCTAGCTGTGGACTTCAAAGACGATGAATCAGTTATTAACCTTTTATCTGGCTGTCCTAATCTTCAAGATTTGGTAATGCGTAGAAATTCAAGTAGTAATGTGAAAACTTTCACTATTGCAGTGCCATCTTTACAAAGACTAGCCATTCATAATGGCAGTGGTACACCACAACATTGTGGATATACCATAAATACTCCTTCTTTGAAATACTTGAAACTTGAAGGGTCTAAGGCTTTTGAGTCTTTTATGGTTGAGAACGTATCGGAGCTGATAGAGGTAAATATTACTGATGTCTCTGAGATAATCGACGAGAAGCTTCGGGTATTTCTTACTTCAGTTACACGTCTTTCCTTGGCTTTATCACCATCGGTGTTTACGTTTCCTACCGGTATCATCTTCAACCAGTTAGTATATTTGGAGATATGTACAAATAAAACATCATGGTGGAAACTACTTCCCCTCATGCTCCATAGTTCTCCTAAACTCCAAGTCCTCAAGCTCATCGATGTAAGCAATATATATTTCTTGATCATCTAAATAAGATACAGATTGTGTGTGTTTTTTTCTGAATGTTCGTTGGTTTGTCTCAGGACACAGATGGGATGAACTATGTTGAGGCTAGTGGAGAATGGAATCAACCAAAAAATGTTCCTGAATGTTTGCACCATCTTGAGAAATTCATTTGGGAAGGCTACAAATGGAAACGTGAAGAGATAGAAGTGGCGAAATACATTCTAAAGAACACGAATCGTTTGAAGAGAGCTATTTTCTCCCTAAAAGGTATTAGTTCTGAAGATAGGCTTGTGGTGGTTGAAGATTTGAAAAGTGTTGTCATGGCTACAACAAATTCATGCCAGTTTCAATTCATATGAAAACATTATATTAGGTAACGTTTAGTTTGCTTTTATTCTGCCGGTTTCTTGGGATTTTTATCTGTTATAAATGTTGAGATTTGATATTTTGTCTCAGAATGATACATCTTGGGGTTTATAGATAAATTGATAAACACAATTTTAATATGTATAGACTTGCTTTATTCTGATGTTTATTATAACAATAATCAAAGTTTATAACTTGTAGAACAAGTAAACCATGGGATATAGAACAACACGTGACTCTGACACAATTCTGAAGCGAGAGTTGTTTCAGATAGAGACGCTATTTGGAATTCCCCTGCCGGTGACTCCGCCTTCACTGCTCGGAAACAATAAAGTGTATGGCATCTTAACCAAACCAGTCCTGTTCTTGAGAGTCTCGTCGTCGTTCCTCTCATCAATGTTCTTCTCAATCTCCTTTACTTTCTCTCCAAACTTCTCGAACGCCTCCAACGCTTCTTTCTCAGCCGCCCATTCTTTAGAATCTCTCTGTCCCAAATAGACCTCGTCGCTAGAATGAGTAGAGAGAATCTCAATCAGAGATATCCCTAGAAGTGTCTGAAGCTGAGCTGTGATGGTCTTCAAAAACACTTTATCAGGATTCTTCTCAAGTTCTTCAAACTCTGGAGTGTTTTCCTTTGGCATGTACTGACGGCTTATAGTCGGTCTGTTTGGGAGGTACCCAGCAACTGGATACTGTCCGAAGTTAACAGCTGCATGAAGAGCAGAAGCCACCCAAATAATGATGGTGCAAGACTCAACAAGTTCTTCACGGGTTTGCATTTTAGGCCACCATGGTTCTGACTTTTTGTCTCCATGACCTTCCTCGCGCACCTCCTTCCACCAGGCTTGGAGCTCTGTGTCGGTTTGGATATCCTCCTCTATCTTGTAGAACAAGAAAATGTAGTCTCGGACCCATGATTCAATAGCATACCAAACCTCAAGCCCATCCACTGCGTAAGGATAGTCTTTTATCCTCAGACGTAATCCGTGTGGTGCTTCTGGATCCTCAACGGCCATCCCTCTGCAACAACAGTTTATAGTTACCTCTTTTTCTTCTCTTCTGATTTGCATCATCAAGCCAAGTAGAATATTGAAAGATTTGAGTAAATATGTATTACCTCTTTTTAAGTTCTGCTGGTAATGCTTGGTCAGGGAAGGTCCAGTGGTTTTTGTAAATGAAAGATGACATCTCCATGGCGTATTTAGAAGGAAACACAGTGATTTCAAATATACCACCACCATTGATCAAGATTTGCCTAGCAAGTGCATTGATATTCATCGTATCACGGAAGTGAGGTTCAAGGAGCTTAAAGACCGGGTGAAGAACACTCAGCTGTCTGTTTGTGGCAATCACAAACGGTTCAATCGATGCGTGTGTTTGCATCCTGCAAAAACCAAAACATTAACTTCAGATAATGTAAATAGATCAATTTTTTCCCCCAGATTAAGCATTAAGTATCCATTACCAGTGGCTAATAAGCTGATGATTTCCGGAGTCATTTACACCGACAAAAGCCTTAGCCAACTGCCATAGCGAGTCGTAGACACCTTCACCAGGCGTATATACTTCACTCACTGCTCCAAATTTGTCTCCATTAGGATGAGGCAAGCTCAGCTCTATCACCAACGGCTTCAAGGTCCCATCATCTTTCAAGAACAGAAGTGTCCTGCTTGCATAAGTCTTGGTCGTGGTGGTGTTTACGCGTCCCAAGTATGGCATCAGTGTGTCATGGTGGTCTAATATAAACAACCTCTCCTTCTCCAGAGCCTAAAACAGCAAAACAAGATTAGTTTCAAATTGACTCGGAATCAGATTACCGCTCTTGTTTATTGTCGTTTTTACCTCTTCAACAGTGAGTCCATCCAAATTGTGTTCTATGTGGCTTTTAGTGATTGTACTGTTCTGGTTACCGTATGATTCACTGTCAAGCTTACTCTTTGGAGGAAACTCCTGCAAGTTAACGTACCATAACCTGTAAGACAGCAGAATAACCTAAGAGAACCAATGTTCGTTATCGAGAGAGTTCATCGGTTTTCACCTTAAGAAGTTGAATAACAACAGGGTTTAGTCCAGCCAACATTTCTCTAGCAAATTCCTCATCTGTTCTCCATGCAGTTTTGTCCTCTAGAAAACACACAAATTCGTTACATCAAAAACGTTATTCGGATTGCAGCAGAGGACTAAGTTGTTAATTACTATTAGTATACCTTTGATGACCTGAGGCACTGGAAACTTAAGGAATTTCTGGCCATCTGTTCTGAATATCTCCTTTAACATCTCAAGCGGTATATTCTTAACGATACTATCAATCAAAGCTTGGTTTGGTAGATCGATTCCTTCTTCATAGATCTTAAGAACATCTTCAAAAGAATCAAACTCTTTAGGAGTATCGTCGAATACAGCCTCAAGTGCAGGTTGGATGAACTGAGCAATCGCTTTTAGAGCATAAGCAAGGAAATCAGACATCTTCAAGTGTCCAAATCTCTCATCTCGTGGAACATATATGTCTAGGCTCGATGTGATCGGTAGCCTGCTCTCGGTTTGAGGATCTTCTTTAGTTGGTTTCCGCCCGGTTCTTCCTCTTCTTGGGTAAGGATACTCCTGTGTCCCTCCAAGTACAGGCCGTGGGTTCTTTGGTGGGACGCCTAAATCATTGTAGTAAGCATAGTCATATACTCTGTCCCATTCCTTAAGCTCTCCTTCGCCGGTTCCTCTCAAACTCACTAGCTCTTCTTCTCTATACTTGAGCAGCGTCGCTGGTGTTTCATGTGGAAGATAAGTCTGAAACACAAGTAAACATATATTGTGTCAAACGTTATCAAGAAAACATCTTTCGACTAATATTAGTCAAGAAAAGAAATAGAGAAGCCAGTAGTTACCTTGTTGGAGAAGAAGACTCGGTCTGTAGTGTAGTGTTTAGCAGGGTAAATCCAAGAATTACAGATGTAATGGACTCTGCCATGGCCTGGAACGTCTTCAAGTGTGAGACTTTTGAGAAGAAACTCACTGAAATGGCTGTTTCTGATCAAGAATGCTCCAGGGTAACCGAAATCGGTTTCGTAATCGAACGTGACCTTGAAAGCGGATTCGCCTGCGGTTAACGACGTGATTGTTGTGATCCAATCCTCCAAGTGAGCAGCCTTCCCTAGTTTGCCTTTAGAACCGTTTTCTGCAAAAAAAATATCATAAATATTAGAATAATGATTCTATAATAGGAAAGGAATATTTTTTTTCTATTTTCCTAAGAAAAAAAAACTTTCTTATTTAGTTTTCCACTGATAAAAAGAATATTTTGCCATATCAAACTATTGAAAATATAAAACAGGTACATCCTTTTTTTTTTTTTTTTTT
>Ga0041059_1000378_pt1 | contig 32762 bp, 31 predicted proteins | sample AraColnosormetaG_FD_56232 | JGI IMG/M metagenome (GOLD analysis project Ga0041059, IMG submission 56232) | Arabidopsis roots microbial communities from North Carolina, USA - Col MF nosort | ecosystem: Host-associated > Plants > Roots > Unclassified | place: USA: North Carolina | collected...
CTCTATTACTCTCTTTTTTTTTTTGTTTTGTCATCGTATACGCTACTTCACGTCAACAAAAATGGTGATTTTTGTCTGAAGAACGTTTATTTCTTTCTCTTGATTTCACTTTCTCTCTCTAAAGTAGATTTTTGACAAAGATAGATTACGGCGGAAGGAAGGAGACACACAATGATGGGAGAGATATTGAATCCATCAGCGGAAGTGAAATTAATTACGAAGTTGACTTGAGAGTTTTGAGTGAAGCCAAAAACAGAAGAAAACAATCTTCATTGTTAGGGTTTTAATAAGCTTTAAGAAGAGGATGCTGAATATAGAAAGCAGAGAAAGAATCTCGACAATGATAGTAACTATTCGAATGTGAATCTGAAAGAGACTGATTCATCGGAAACAGACGAAGATCTCATTTTGTTTCTATTCTCAGGTATGGTCTGATCCGAGCAGGACTTCACTTGAATTTCAATGGCGTTTTGTTTCCTTATTGGATTTGGGATTTTACTTTATGTCTTGAATTTGAATTCGAATCATGGGTCTTCGAGGATTCGTCCTTATTGGGCGTGAATCAGTTTTCTTAGTGATTGGGTTTTCAAATTTCCATGATCGGAATCAGATCTAGCAATGTGTTTGATTCTGTGATTTGTGTTGGGGTTTCTATTATTGTGATGTTGGTTTAGTTGGGTTAAATTGAATCCGTGTATGGACACTGCTTTTATGTATTTACTGATGATACTTCTATTGTTTAGTCACGTTTCTCTTTGATTTTCTCTGGACGCTTCAAATTCCTATAGCATTTACGTTTAGAGACGAACTTTGTTTTGCTTTTTACTTAGGATAAGCTTTTAATGCTGTCTTTGGGTATGTGAAGGGGGAAGACTGAAAATTTTGTGTAAAGGGGTCAAGATGAGACCAGCTATACCTCTTGATTATGCTGTCTTCCAACTCTCTCCAAAGCGGTCAAGGTATTAAAATCAGAGAGTGAATTCTTCATTTTTGTGTTAGTTGGTTTTTTAGATACTCTTCTTGTTGTTTCTTTCTGGCAGATGTGAATTGTTTGTATCTACTACGGGAAATACTGAGAAACTTGCTTCTGGACTGGTGAAACCATTTGTTGCTCATTTGAAAGTTGCAGAAGAACAGGTTTCCCGGGAAGTTCAGTCTATCAGGCTAGAAGTTGAAAGCAACAAAAATGCTGGAACCTGGTTTACGAAAGGGACCCTCGAAAGGTTATACTCTATCTTGAACAAGGGGTTTTTGAGTCTTGTGAAGCATAGGTCCTGGTAAATACTCTAATTTCTCTTGTGCCTGCTGGTTTATAGGTTTGTACGCTTTGTTAGTACCCCAGAGGTTCTGGAATTGGTTAGCGCTTTGGATGTGGAAATGTCTCAGTTGGAGGCTGCTCGGAAAATATATGGCGAGGTACTTCACTTTTTTTAAGTCCAAGTAAAGCAGATCCTGTGTTAGTGGGATGTTTTTATTGATTTTGATATTATCTTTCTATAGGGGACTAGTGATCAGCGATCTAGTGCAAAAGGTATGCACATTGTTAACTTGTCTTCTAGTTAGTTGTATATTCCGTTGCATATACCGTCCATGAGAAATTGTGCGATGGCTTAATCTAACTAAACCTTTCTTGGTTCAGATAGCACAGATACTACTCCAGCCGCTGATGTGACAAAGTAAAGTCTCTTAATCTTGCAAAGTCGCCTGATTTAAATAGTCTTATAATGTGTAACGCTGAATCTTTCCCGTGTTTGTAAATTTCCAGAAAGGAGTTACTGAAAGCTATTGATTTACGGCTAGCAGCAGTTAGACAGGACTTAGCAACTGCCTGTAATCGTGCTTCGGCTGCTGGTTTCAACCCTATCACTGTCTCCGAACTTAGTCAGTTTGCTGATCGATTTGGGGCCAATCGCTTGAAGTAAGTATTAAGATATCCCTTATTCCATATCCTCTGTATTATTTTCCCGGATTTTTCTGTCGTTCTGGCCTTTGTGTCAGCAACTATTTGGAGCCCTTTTTACACACAAGGAGACATGACATCTTCAGTTATTGCCTAGTCTTATTCATCTGGGTTTAAACCGAGAAGGTGGTGGGTGCTGTATTTTGAGTTCTAGCTTTCATAGTTGCAGCAGAACATTTTAAACCTTTATTTTCTATACATACTATTGCTAGGTAGACCATACAACCAAGGTTTCTAGGTTTATCACCCTCTGCCAGTGACCCTTCTTTGGAAATTTGGACTTTCATTATACTAAAAGTTTTTTTTTGGTTATTGTATATGAACCTTAAGAGCATATGTTTTATGTTTACCTGTTTAGGCCTTGATGCTATTTTCCATAAACAGAAACCCATCATGCTCTTAATTAGGTAGGTTTGGTCTGATGGAGACTTGAGAACTGCCATTAGGTGGATGAACATGATTATAATATGACTAGGACGCCTAACTGGACTACATAATTCAGTATCTATTTTTTTTCGGTGACCAATAGTCAACCTGATGAATTATCTCACTTATTAGAGTAGGCGATTGTAATTCATAGAGTTCCACAAATATTTTGGCTTCCAACTTAGTTAACTGTCAGTTGTGGGTAATCTGATCATTCTTGGTCTGCTATGTTTATTGCAGTGAAGCATGCACCAAGTTTATAACACTTTGTCAGAGAAGGCCAGAGCTTATGAGCTCTTGGAGGGTCAATCAGGAAGAGGAAGCGATACGTTCGTCATGGGAATCTGATATGTCAATTGATGATCCCAGTGAAGACCCATCTAGAGACCTGGCGACAAATAGAAACCAACAACACAGGGAATATCAAACTGGTATGGAAGAGCAAAGCGCAACAGGAACCAGCTACTGTCAACATGAATCAAAGCTTAAGCCACAAAGTAGTCATGATGAAAATGATGAAGAAGAGGAAAAAAGTACGGTACAAAATGAGCCTTTAGTGAGTCAGCCTAGGCAACTCACGAGACGGCTTAGCGTGCAGGAGAGGATCAGCATGTTTGAAAACAAGCAGAAAGAGAACTCTGGAGAGAAAACAGCTGTGGCAAAATCTACTGAGCTGAAAAGACTTTCTTCTGATTTATCATCTTCTGCAGGCATGGAAAAGGTTGTGGTACGAAGATGGAGTGGTGCTAGTGACATGAGCATCGATTTGGGAAATGACAGGAAGGATGATACGGGTGATAGTCCACTGTGCACTCCCTCGTCATCTTCAGTGTCCAAAGATGGAAGTGGTGCATCCTCAAAACAATTTGTCGGCTACAATAAAAAAGAGCAGAATGGATTGAGCCATGCTGCGAATCCTCATAGGAATGAGGAAGAATGTACTTCCAACAATGGTGGTGACTGGGGAATGGATGAAGTAGAGTCTCAAAATTCAAGTTCTACTTTCTTACCCAAAGACAAGGAGGTAGACTTGAATGTGCCATTTAGAACGAATAATCAAGTGAGACATCAAGGAAATTCTCCGGATCGATATTTGGAGAAGAATTCCAAGTATAAATTCCATGAGAAGAATCCCAGAGCCAGTTCAGATTACACAGGGAATGCAAATATAAATGATGATGCGAACAACCAGATGAGCGATTTTATATCAAACAGGCAGAACCAGATACAGTTTAGGGATCCTCAGAGCCATTCATTGTCTACATTACAGCAGTTAGGTGGCACTGAACCTATTATCACAAGTGTTCAGAGCAATGGAGTAACTGCGGAGTCTCCGAGGAAAGAACTAATGCCTTCGGATAGGCAATCACCACTTCTTGAGGATCGCCAGAGAAAGACACCGTTTTCTGGAGGTTAGTAAAGAAAGAAAATAGTAAACTTGTGTTGGTCTTTCGTTTATATGCGTGTTCTTGAATGGATACTTTTTATATGTGGGAATTCCTTTATAATTTCAGATGTTTCTTATGCTTTGACCCAATATTAAATATCAACGGGAATATGAGATCATCAAATGACCATTATGCACTCCCTTTCTCAGTCATTTGTACGCTTAAAAGTCTATAGTTAATTCTTTGCTTACCTGTGTTCTAATGCTTGAAATGATCATGACCGTAGAAGTATTCTTTATATTATTAAACAATTGAGTCTGAGAATAAGAGAACGACTAATTCTCAATGTGATAACGTACCTCTCTTCTTTTCTTTTCTAGATATATATTTTCTTAATATCTTGACTTCGACAAAGGGGAAACTTAAGCAATCTTCTGATTATTTTCTTGTTGCACCATTTTCTTTTAGGTTCTGAACAGATGAAAAGGCCGCATAGTAGAAGACCTGAAATGGGTTCTGCTGCTGTAAATACAAAGCCATCTGCAGCCATTAATAGTGTTTCAGATATCTCCGAGAGTGATACTCTGATCCAAGTGTCTCCAACAGAGCAAGTTCAAAGGGCAAGGCCGTCTAAGGGAAGTCAAGAGCTGAATGACGAATTGAAAGTGAAAGCAAACGAGCTTGAAAAGCTATTTGCTGAACATATGCTCCGTGTGCCTGGGGATCAATCCAGTTCTGTCCGTAGAGGTAAGCCCGGAAAGCCAAGTGAACAGGCTGTGACTTCACAGTTGAGAAGGCCTGTAGCGCAGGATCTATCATCTGTTCAAATTTCTGATCAGAAGACCCTGGCAATGCCAACTTTAACCTCCAACGATGAAGACAAGTTCAAAACTCCGCCAACAATGAAGATGGTTGTTACCAAAGACTATGGAGATACCACGAGGCAAAATTTTCCAGAAATCAGCTTTTCTGATAATTCTAGAGGAAAGTTCTATGAGCAATATATGCAGAAAAGAGACGCAAAGCTGAAGGAAGACTGGAGTTGCAGAAGGACCGAGAAGGAAGCCAAATTGAAGGTGATGCAAGATATACTTGATCGCAGTAACGCTGAGATGAAAACCAAATTTTCTCAGTCTACAGGGAGACGTGATTCAAGTGCCCGACGTGCAGAGAAGCTTGTATACTTCAATTCTAAGTTGAGTGCCAAAAAGGATCAGGTATAGAGCATTTCCTTCTGTGGTAGCTAAAACTATTGAGTGGGTGTAATATTATCCTTGGTTTCCTAACAGTTTAACAATGTGATGACTTGACAGCATCCAATTAGTTCATTTCAGAGTGAGGAAGATGAGGATGGTTCCAGGAGCACCCAGAATAAAAAGCTACAACAAAATAAAAATAATTTATTGATTGCTCGAACCACTGCTACGTCAGCGTCACGCTCGGCAGCCAAAGTTTCTACTCTCAGTGCTGTTAGGCGGAGAGGGCAATCAGAAAAACATTTTGCACAGTCAGTCCCTAACTTCTCCGAGATCAAAAAGGAGGGCATGAAACCAGCCTCGGGAGTTGGAAAAAATGGTGTCCGCACCCAGGTGAGAAGCTCTATCCGCCCAAAAGCTGTAAATGAAGAAGAAAAGTTGCGAAGGCCGAAAATTTTCAGAAAAGGTGCTGCTGAAGCTGCTGAGTTGGCTACAGACTTTTCTCAATTGAAGTCAGAGGATGGTGTTTCTGTACCTCTGTATCTTGAACAGGAGCAAAGCGGGAGAAATTTTAATAGTCATGGCACTGGTATCAGCTCTGATAATGCGCAGCTAAAGGCTTCAGAAGAATCTGAGGCATCAGATGATATGGAGAAAGAGGGGATGGGAGAAGCGCTTGATGACACAGAAGTTGAAGCTTTTACTGATGCAGAAAACGAAATGCCAAGACTAAGTCAGGAGTCTGAAGAATGGGGTAGTACTGGGGTTGCAAATGGTGAATCTTTTTCTCAGCTTGACGCTGGTTCAAATACTGAATTACCTGCTGCTATGGCTTCTAGGCATCAAACCATGGGTTCAATCCTGGACTCACCCGGTGAAAGCACTAGTCCATGGAATTCCCGAGTGAAGCATCGATATCCAAACGAGGCATCTGAACTTGATGCTTCAGTGGACTCTCCAGTTGGTAGTCCTGCTTTCTGGAACTTCTCTTCCCTTAACCATACAGAGAGCGATACAACTCAAATGAGAAAGAAATGGGGAGCTGCTCAGAAACGCGCTGCTGGTGGTAATCCATCTCAAAATCAGTGCCAACAAGATGTGACAAAAGGGTTGAAAAGACTTTTGAATTTTGGAAGAAAAAACCGTGCGGCTGAGAGTTTGGCTGACTGGATATCTGCTACGACGTCTGAAGGGGATGATGATACTGATGATGGAAGAGATCTTGCAAATCGATCATCAGAAGACTTGAGAAAGTCGAGAATGGGATTCTTGCAGAGCCACCCCTCTGGTGATAGCTTCAACGAGAGCGAGCTATTCACTGAACACGGTAACTATTTCAAATACCATAGTATTCATTCACAAGAAGCAACTAAAGATCTTACAATCTAGCCAAAACTGATGACCTTAACTCTAGAATACATCAGTACTAGAGTTATCAACTGCTTAGATATATTTCTTGTTTTTTTTCCTCTTGATCTGAGTCATGGAGGATGATCTAATATGGTGTACCTGATTTCAGTCCAAACCACTGGCACACCATTGAGCTTTAAACTGAAGGAGGATCAGACGACAGGAGCTTCTGTAAAAGGTAATCAATAAAGTGTTCTACTTTTGAAAACTCTCCATAGAATCTAAACGTTGAAGTATGCATATCATCATAGAATCGAAATATCTAGCATCCGAGTTGTTAAGCCTAATCCACAGTCACTTATATAACCAAGCTGTGAGTTTAAACTCAGTAAGATCTTTGCTAGATGCTTTTTTACTCACTCTTAAGCTTCTTGTTTACTGCAGCACCAAGGTCATTCTTTTCACTCTCCAATTTTCGTAGCAAAGGGAAATGATTCGAAACCAAAGATTCATTACAGAAGTCATCAGGATCCAAGCGAATGAAAGGTAACAAATTCGCAATGCAGGCACAACAGACACGAGTATATAAGTGAAATGTTCGGAGATCGCAATGTGCTCTTTGTTTCGGATCAATGTATCATTGAGAATAGTCCCTCTCTTCAATATTTCTTTGTTAACTTTCTGAAGCCTACATTGTAAAATGTAAATTGTATCAAACCTGAAACATGTCATCGATGTGATTTTGGTAGTACACTACAAACAAACAGAAAGGATGGCAATGTTCATTTACTATTTTGACCCTTCAGAGGAACATAGTCTGTTGCTTAATAAACGTGATTATGTGACTGTGAATCATGTCCAAAATGAAACTCGGAAGCTTTTGGATAGACATTAAAGAAACACAAAGAATTAGGTTATACGACACGAAGTTTACTACATTTAAATAATCATGATTTTGTGATGAAAACGTCAAAGTGGGACGGATAAGGTAAGATTCTCACCTTCCCTAATAACCTTTCTCCATCTTCCTCGGAAAGTGACGTGAATTCGAAGTTGACGTAACACAGTAAGAAATCCCCAAAAAGCCCCTCCCCATAACGTCACAAGTCTCTATTCCGTCAATGGCACATTAGTCATTCACCCCAAAAAAGTTAAGGAAATTGGGACAAGAAATCCTCAAGAGCCTAAGTAACATGATCACTTGACTTCAAAGCCAAGTGAAATGTGATGATGTTACTTAGCTGACATGCAAAGATAGCGAAGATGCTCCATCATCAAGGAACAAAGAATCCAACCAAAAAACAGAAACGTTTCTTTATTCTCTCTGTTGTAAAATTCAATTTCACACTGTTCAATTTCCAAGAATGGCTTCTCTTACGCCAAGAGTGTTAATCAAGTTACTCGAGACGATGAACACCAACATCAAGGTACGAGGGGAATATAGGTCTGTTCTATTGCAGGTAATCAGCATTGTCCCTGCTTTAGCTGGCTCGGAGCTTTGGCCAAACCAAGGCTTTTTCATCAAAGTCTCAGATTCTTCTCACTCCACATATGTCTCATTGAGCAACGAAGACAACGAACTTATCTTGAACAACAAACTGGGAATAGGACAATTCTTCTACGTTGATAAGCTTGATGCTGGGACACCTGTTCCTGTATTGGTGGGAGTTAGACCGATCTCTGGACGCCATCCTTTTGTAGGAAATCCCAAAGATTTGATGCAGATGTTGGTACCAAGTGAGACAACACCTCGGGAAGAAGAATATCACAACCAGAAGAAGGTGACGACAATATATATACACTATCACCAGATTTTTGAGCTATTACTTCTTGTAAGAGATCTGTTCTCTAATACAAATTCTGCAGCAGAAAGATGGTGCAAGATCAAACATAGTGGAGAATATAAGAAAACATCAACCTTTTGTAATCAAGGAAGAGAAGACAGGTGTGGCTTCACGTTATATGAAGGGTATTTCAAATTCAAAGGCAAGTGGATCAGACTCAAGTAGTGGGGGTAGCAACAATGAGGGTGAGACTGGATCGATAATGGTGGCTAAGAAAGTTGGTGTATTGGCTAAAGGGAAACAAAGGGAGCACAAAGATCAGGTGTGTGTCCTTCTGATAAGTCACACAGGTCTAAGGATCCCTAAATTAGCTTATTGAGTGTGGTTAGTAACATGTATATGCACAGGCACGTCAAGCTGGTCCTTTACAATGTCGGCCTGCGACAGCTCCAACAAAGGCAGAGCCAAAGAAACTCTCTTTGAGCTCCACTGTGAACTACATAAACAGGAAGAGTAATTCTGCTGAGGATGCATCATGGAGCTCTCTGCCTGTTAGTCTATCAAAATTGGGTAAAGTACGCTTTATCTGATCTCTGTATCTCTCTTTTTTGTTTTTCGAATCCTTCCCCTATGAGCTTATCACATGATAATAATCTCTTAATCCAAAGGGAATGCTGAGAAGGAGAAATTTAGCTGCTCTCATAGCCGCAGAAGTGCAAAGAGAGGCATTGGCTGCTTCACATCTCATCAAATGCATCAGGCAAGTTACCTTTGAAACCAAATCTGCTCATATATATCATGGAGAAATTTTCTTTTTCTTTAGCCTGATCAAAGAAACAATGATTTTGCAGTATGTTTGCTGAACTCAGCTCAAATGCTTCACCAAAGAATCCACATACCTCTCTCAGAAACTTCTTCACCCTCCAGAGTATCCTTGACCAAGTACAGGTTACAGTTGTAGCATCGAAAGATAAATCATTCCAACCGGTGAATATTCATTCGTTATGGATGGAACCTGAAAAGTTGAGCAAAAAAGCTAGTCTATCTTCAAGCAGAGCCACAATGAAGCCTTCAAAAGCTCTAACAGAAGCCGAAAAGCTAGAATGGGTTAAGGGAAATGGCACAGAAGAAATAAAAGAACTGACAAACACTTTGAAACGAGAAACAAGAAGCTGGTTTTTGAAATTCTTGGAAGATGCATTAGATACTGGATTACATGCTACTGTTCCGGAGAAGAAAGGAAAAACCAAAGGAGCGCGACTAGCGGAACCAGATAATCATATTGCCGAGACTTTATCCCAACTTAAGCAAGCAAACGAATGGCTGGAAAAAGTTAAAAATGACAATCTCTCTAGTGATAATTCTTTGTTAGAGAATATAGAACGATTGAAGAAGAAAATATATTCTTGCTTGCTACTTTATGTGGATTCAGCTGCATCAGCTATTGGAGTATAACCACGTGATGGAAAATACAACTGATATGGTGTGATAAGTTGCCTAGCAGCAATGAATTAACTTTACACATCAAACTAGAAGATAAGCTATATACATTGTGTGCGCTTATTTATTGTGTATAATTGAAAAAGAAACCAGACATATGCATATATAATGAAGCCTAGTTTCTGTGGTTCTGCGAAACGATTTTAAGGTTTGACAAAGATCACTTGGCACATATGTTTGACAATGACACATGGAACCAACCTAAGATGATTCAAAGATCACATATATGAAGGAACGACAAATTCTTTTTTTAGAAATATATTACTCGAGACAACAACTACACTGTCTTCATGAAACCCTGAAGCTGTGGCCGTATACACTAACCTTATAGAGAACAAGTATCCGATGGAGGAGTAGAAGTTTACGAGATGGATGTCAGGTGACAAATGTTATCGCATCTTCTTGAGTTTCTACCCTCCTGGGCACTGAGAATGGTCCCCCCACCTTAACTGACTAGACTCAAGAGGAAAACAAGACAAGTACAATTTCAACCAGACTCACAAAATCTTCTGCAATTCTTACAAAGTTGAAAAGGTAGAATGGGTTGGAGGAAATGGTAGACAGAAGAGATAAATAAAATGAGAAACAGTGATTTTAAAACAAATCAGAACAATCTAATTTAGAAGAAGAGATAGATACTGGATCCATGCAGCAATTCTGGAGAAGAAAGAGGAAAACCAAAGGATAATCATATTACCAAGACCTTATAATACAACACAGACCGTGTGTGGAGGTTCTTGCATATAATCGGAAACAAAAAAACAAATTTGTCAAGAAGATAGATTTCTGCGAAGATTTGTTTCTTCTTGTTACCGAAAGAACAAAAGCAGGTGACAGCTCTAGATGCATTGCCAAAGTTTCTAGCTTTGGGCTAATACTGCCTAAAAGTCAAATTCAGACGACCTGGTCGGAGACTTGTTTCCTGAAGAAGAGCCTTGGGGGCAGTATCCTTACGAATTGATCTGACGCCATGGAAGACTTTTCTTGATCTTCCACCGAATAATAGAACATCTCCAGACTCCAAGGTTAACGTTTCTGCCTTGTCTTCATCCCTCTGATCACCATACAAGAACTCGGCTGAATCTCCAATAGAAAATGAAACAACAGGTAATCCCTTCCGGATGGAATTTTCGCTCTCATCTTTGTCCTGAAACATCAAGGATTTGAAACTCATGATACAACCTTTGAGCTTCATGATATCAAGAAGTTGTTTGAAATACTGACCTGATGGAGACCAAGTCTCCCGGTGGATGAGTAGAAGTTAACAATACAGATGTCAGGTAACATAAATGGTATTTCATCTCCTCCCTTTGTCTGCTTTGAATTTGAGGCCGCTAGGGACTGTGATTCTTTAACTGCTTTCTCAACAAACTGATTGAATTCAGCAGGAATTCTTGGCGCAGTAGAACCATCAAATGGTCGAGTTTCTCCATATCGAGATGTTTCAGGGTCCCAGTTTTTGCCAAGGCACATCATTTTCAAATGCAATTTTGCTTCATCCCTGTAACCTGGTTGATAGAAGCCACCTTCACCCAAACCCAGCCGACGGCATTTGTTCACAATCATTACCTACACACAATTTGAAGAAAAAAAGAAGCACAATGATACAAATAAGTTCAGATACAAAGGCAAACACACGCATAAAGAGGGAAACAGGGGAGAGATAGAGAGATAGAGAGTAATTACTTGATCATTGATTGACAAGTAGTTCTTGAGAAGTACCATTCCAGGTCTAATAACAGTTCCACTGTACCCTTTAGCTGCTTTCTTCTTTTCTCTGCTCAGAACCAGAAGGTTGGGCTTGAGTACTATCCCCTTCTTCTCGAGAAAGATATCAAAATGTCTCGTACTGCTTTCATTTGAAGAGTTCCCTGCCCCATCAGCCTTTGGAGCACTCTTTTGATCCTCAACACTAGAAAGCTCAACCTTCTGAACAACTGTAGAAGACACAGACTCCTGGCAAGACAACGTAACATCATTCACCCTATTCACAAGATCACAATACATTTTAGCGCCATCCTTGTCCTCACATTCACTAGAGACAAACGAACCTCCACTGACATTTGTGCTCTTTGATTGCAAAACAGCCTTGTTATCTCCAGCAGCAGCACCATCATCAGGTTGCTTAGTAGAACCAATTCCATCCTCTAGGGACTTTCTATCCTGTTGAACTCCCTTTTCCACAAATCCCACATTGGACTTGTTAACGTACGCTTGCACTGGACTGTGTTCATCGTTACCACGCCCATAACTATTTCTAGGAGACCACGATGTTCTACTTCTTCCTTTCCCTTGAGATCCCCTAACCCTATTACCAGAAGAATCTTCCAAAGACTTATCATCAGCTGCAACCTGTATACATTACAAAGGAAACAATCAGCTTATCAACCATACCAATAGCGCGCAACAAGTAAAGGGCTAATCCAGGGACTCCAATTTCAAAAACAGAAATGAATTAACACAAGAATACGAGACGACAATCAAGTATAAGTACCGGAACCCATTGCTCAGATGCTTGAGAACGTCCCCGATAACCCTTATGGCCACCGGAACCCCTAGCTTCGCTGTGATTCATCGATTTCACTCGCAGGCTCTTTTGAAAAGACTGTAACTTTAGCAGGTTAAAGTACTACAACTGAAGCGTCAACGATGATGCCCACTCCCTTTTACAGACAGTTTTTTGTGCAAGAGAGACTCTTGGGTTTCTGACCCAATTTCGTGTACAAGTTAGTAAAAACTCTCCGGTCGTCGTGCACCATCTTTGGCGGTGCTGACTCAGCATGCCATGTCATCGTTGTATAAGCTGACACGTGGTTCAGATGTGTCCGAATTATTTTGGGCTGATGAATTTATCATAGTAAAGCCCATGGGCTGAAATCCTTTTCTGTAACGACAGGCTAGGCGAGTTAGTAGAGTAGTACTGTGTCATTACATATTTACATCTTACAAAAGCGACAAGAGTAGATTTCGTCGTATTTTGTCATCGACCGGGCCCGTAAAGATCAAGATCAAGAATTATTTCCCCGACAGACAGTGTTTGACTTCCCTTATCTTATTCGGTTTCATTTACTAGAGACTTGAAAAAGTTAGCCTGACATTCTTGGTTCTGCTTCTGGTTTTCTTCTGCTGGCTTCTTCAGGTAAGTGAGTAACTTCTACGATCAACTCTTATGTAGTGAGTGTTTTTACTTCTTTTTGTTCTGAGCCTCTTAGTAGTGACCGCAGCCAATATATTTATTTTTGTAATTTAAAAACTCACTATTACAGGCAAATTAGTAAAGTTGGCGAATCAACGCCCCTGAAAGATTTCTGTTTTAGTTTCTGGTAGAGCTAGTAATGTTGTTTGATTCGTAATTTCTTTCCTTTATGTGTGATACTGTAGATAGATTAGATGGATCAAATCGTTAATGTGGATGAGTTTCAAGAGCTGGCTAAACAAGCCCTCCCTAAGATGTACTATGATTTCTACAATGGAGGAGCAGAGGATCAACACACTCTCAATGAAAATGTCCAAGCTTTCCGTAGAATCATGTAACTAGTCCATATCCATTGCCTTTTTGGTAACACTATAACCTTGTTGTGATTTCCTCTTTTACATGTGCTTGATTTTCAGGTTTAGGCCGAGGGTTCTCGTTGATGTGAGCAAAATAGATATGTCTACCAAAATATTGGGTTACCCTATCTCTGCTCCAATCATGATTGCTCCAACAGGAAATCATAAGTTGGCTCATCCTGAAGGTTTATCTAGTCTATCTTCATAAATTCTGTTAACGGTATGCAGTTGTTGGATTCAGAAGATTAGTTTGATTGTCTTTTATGTTAGGAGAAACCGCTACTGCGAAAGCTGCAGCTGCGTGTAATACTATCATGGTACTAAGGGGTTGTTTAGTGTAATACATGTTTTGTACACTTTTTTGGTTTTAAGGTGATGAATAGAGTTTCTTTTTAATTGTTCTGTGAATTTCAGATAGTATCATACATGTCTTCATGCACTTTTGAGGAGATTGCTTCCAGTTGTAACGCTGTTCGGTTTCTTCAAATATATGTAAGTTACACAGTCTTTAATTTACACCTGCTTTACTTATCCTTAAATTGTACTTCCTTATTGTAGGATTTAGGCCTCGGTTCTTAATTCGCTCTGATATCTTTTATAGGTGTACAAGAGACGGGACATAACTGCTCAGGTGGTGAAAAGAGCTGAGAAAGCTGGGTTTAAGGCCATAGTTCTGACTGTTGATGTTCCTAGACTTGGTAGAAGGGAAGCTGATATAAAGAACAAGTAACACTCTCCATTACTCTGAGTTTTTGGGAACTTATATCTTGCAGGAATAAGCTTCCCTATCTTATAAAATGTAGTTTATGAAATGAAGTTTCATTTTTATTCTATAGAATGATATCCCCGCAGCTGAAGAATTTCGAAGGTTTATTTTCAACCGAAGTCCGACCTGTAAGTAGAGCTTGAATTAAGGTTCATGTAAAAGTGAAACCTTACCAGTTGTTGACGTGATAACTTTTTTCAGAGTAAAGGTTCAGGGGTACAAGCCTTCGCCTCTCGTGCATTTGATGCTTCATTTAGCTGGAAGGTGAAATACTGAAATCAATCTTTATTCCTTGATTACTTAACAAAAAGTTCCCATGAGCCATGACAATGTGAGGGAAATTCTTATAACATTTTCACTGCAAAATTTTAGGACATTGAATGGTTAAGATCTATTACAGAGTTACCTATTCTGGTCAAAGGGATACTCACCCGAGAAGACGGTGTGATTCTTGTCTCATACTCATGATATATATTGCCCGTATCAAACAATCTTGAAACTTCAAGGCATATAAGAGACTTTTCTCAATGCAGCTCTTAAGGCTGTTGAAGCTGGTGTAGATGGAATAATTGTATCTAACCATGGGGGTCGCCAGCTCGACTATTCCCCTGCTACAATAACTGTTTTAGAAGAGGTAAACCAATCAAAGCTTGCTTTTAAACAAGCTTATTCTTCTCAATGAACAAACAAGTCTTCTTATGGTACTACACTACTACAGGTTGTTCAAGTTGTTAGAGGTAGGATTCCGGTTTTGCTTGATGGAGGAGTAAGACGAGGGACAGATGTTTTCAAAGCCCTGGCACTTGGAGCACAAGCTGTTCTTGTAAGCTTTCAATGCTATCTAGCATACAATTTTCAGGTTGCTCTCTGTTGGTATTATGACACTTTCTGGTTGGCTGATGCAGATAGGGAGGCCTATAATCTATGGGCTTGCAGCTAAGGGTGAAGATGGAGTGAAAAAAGTGATTGATATGTTAAAGAATGAGTTTGAGATTACTATGGCTCTTTCTGGTTGTCCAACCATTGATGACATAACCAGAAACCATGTTAGGACAGAGAATGAGAGACTTCACTCTATGCTCTGATCCAAAAAACCAACAGATATGGTCTGAGAAACTTAATCAGACAGCTGAAGAACCGTGGCAACCAGCAGCCATGTTAGAAGAACAAGGACTGAAGCATGGATTCAATTCAACACTCATCTTTTGAAAAGTACATATGATAAACATATTGAATGCTTGTCTGACACAATGATGTGGTTAGTGCATAAAATATAAATATAAAGGAAAGAGCTGCAGCATCAATCATGAGTTTGATCCTATCTCTAGTACTGCCTAAAAGTTAAATTCAGACGACCTGGTTGAAGATTTGTTTCCTGAAGAAGAGCCTTGGGGGCAGTATCCTTACGAATTGATCTGACGCCATGGAAGACATTTCTTGATCTTTCACCGAATATTAGAACATCTCCAGACTCCAAGATTAACGTGTCTGCCTTGTCAACATCCTTCTGATCACCATACAAGAATTCGGCTGAATCTCCAATAGAAAATGATACAATAGGCAATCCTTTCCGGAGGGACTTTTTGCTCTCCCCTTTGTCCTGAGCCATGAAGGATTCAATAAGTTGATGATGCAGAAACTTAAAAGAACAATAATACAATGAAGAGCAATTCTTACGATACTGTATTGAGGTAACCACCTTTATACTTTAAGAAATCAAAACTTGTTTTGTCGTAAACACTAACCTGATGGAGACCAAGTTTCCCGGTGGATGTGTAGAAGTTAACAACACATATGTCAGGCAACAAAAGTGGTATTTCATCTCCTCCCTTTGTCTCATTTGAATTTGTAGCAACTAGGGACTTTGATTCTTTAATTGCTTTCTCAACAAGCTGACTGAATTCAACGGGAATTCGAGGCGGAACAGAACCATCAATTGGTCGAATCTCTCCATATCGACGCGTTTGACAGTCCCAGTTTTTGCCAAGGCACATCATTTTCAAATGCAACAACCCGCCATCTTGAAAACCAGGTTGATAGAAGCCTCCTTCACCCAAACCAAGTTGACGACATTTGTTCACAATCATCACCTACAAGCATTTTTAAGAAACAGAGAAAGCTCAAATGATGCATATAAGATCAGATAAACACATAAACACAGAAATAGTGAGAGAGAGTACTTACTTGATTATTGATTGACAAGTAGTTCTTGAGAAGTACCATTCCAGGTCTAATAACAATTCCACTGAAACCCTTAGCTGCTTTCTTTTTTTCTCTGTTCAGTTCCAGAAAGGAGGGTTTTAGTCTCATCACCTTCTTCTTGAGGAAGATATCAAAAGGACTTGAGGAGCTTTCATTTGAAGAGTTCCCTGGCCCATCAGCCTTTGGAGCTATCTTATGATTCTCAACACTAGAAAGCTCAACATTTTTATCACTTGTAGAAGACACAGACTCATGCCAAGCCAACGTAACATCTTTCATCCTATTCACAAGATCACAACGCATTCTAGCGCCAAACTTCACATACTTGTTCTCATATTCTCTAGAGACAAACAAACCACCACTAAGATTTATGTTCTTTGAGCTAGACAAAGTAGATTGTAAAATATCCTTGTTATCTCCAGAAAACTTCAAAGTTGCTTTCCTCTTTTCTCTGTTTAGTTGCAGAATGGAGGGGTTTAGTCCCACCAGCTTCTTCTTGAGGAAGATGTCAGAAGGTCTCGTGTTGCTTTCATTTGAAGAGTTTCCTGCAGTATAATGATCTTCAACACTAAAATGCTCATCCTTCTCAAAAATGCTGTAAGACACATGCTCCTGGCAAGACAACGAGAAATTTATCAAACTCCTCAGTTCCACAATATGTCGTAAGGCTTCATAGCACTATCCTTGTTCAAACATTCTCTAGCGACAAATGAACTGTAATCAGAAGATTCATACAAAGAAGACCTATCAACTGCAACTTGTAAATTACCAATGAAGATCTAATCACCACCATAACATTAGCACGCAACAAAGTTACAAAGGTAAGAATAATCAAAGGATTCAAAAAAAGGGTTTAAAAACACACAAAAACACTTAAAAAAGATGACATTATATAATATAACTACCGGGCTTTCTATTCTCTGACGACGACGATACACATTAGAGGCTTCCCCGTGATTCGTCGCGGAACATAGGCATGACCATTGAGTAATTGGTCGTTGCCATTTTTATAGACATATATGTTCTGAGGTAAAAATTTGCAACTTTTCAAGAAACGCTTCGGTCTCTGAGACTGAGCATTGGTGTCAGAAGAGAAGAAATAAAAGCTCCCGTTGGAAAATGGCTCTCTGAAATGATGATGACTCGGTACGCCACGTCCTCATTGAGTTGAATAGTCAACGTTTACTGTGGGCAAAGACTCTAGACGACTTAGAGGGTTAGCAGGTGTTTTGTCGTTTTCTGTCTTGGTCTCCGACAGGACCGACTCTGTTCTCGTGTTCTTTTTTCCCTGTCATTTCCAGATTTCATAAAGCTAAAAGATATCTAATTTCTTTGTTTACCAGAGACTTAAACTGGTTTCTGTATCTTTTACTGGGTTCTTTCAGATATGTAAGTACTTCTAAAATCAACTTCTACTTCTACAATGGTTTTAGTTCTGAGTCCCTTAATGATCGCAGCCAATACATCTATTTTTTGTCGTTTCCTGTAACATTAAGATTTGAACATACTAATTCAAACAAATCAGTAACATAGACGAATTAAGTCCGGTAGTGGATAATTAGTTTGATGATAAGGTCTCTTTTAAAGATGTTTAATCTTGATAGAGGACAAGAGGAGCAAGATTCTTGCATGGTTGATTATTAAAGCAGTGTGTTCTTTGATTCTAAATTTCTTTCCTTTATATGAAATTGTAGATAAATGGATCAAATCGTTAACGTGGATGAGTTTCAAGAGCTGGCCAAACAGGCCCTCCCTAAGATGTACTATGATTTCTACAATGGAGGAGCAGAGGATCAACACACTCTCAATGAAAATGTCCAAGCTTTCCGTAGAATCATGTAACTAATCCATATCAATATGATGCTATATCTACTTGATTTCACCGTGTCATATGTTTGTGTGTTGTGTGCTTTATGTACAGGTTTAGGCCTAGGGTTCTTGTTGATGTGAGCAACATAGATATGTCTACAAGTATGTTGGGTTACCCAATCTCAGCTCCCATCATGATTGCTCCAACAGCAATGCATAAGTTGGCTCATCCTAAAGGTCTGTTTAGTTTTATGTTCATAACTAGCTCTGTCAACTGTATACAATTGCTGGATTTGGAAATTGATTTGATTTGTCTCCTATCTATGTTAGGAGAAATCGCCACAGCGAAAGCTGCAGCTGCGTGTAACACTATCATGGTACTACGGTGTTTGTTGGAATGCATTTTTACATTGTTTGGATTTTAAGGTGATGATTATGGTGTTTGGTTGTGTGATTTCAGATAGTATCATTCATGTCTACTTGCACTATTGAGGAGGTTGCTTCCAGTTGTAACGCTGTTCGGTTTCTTCAAATATATGTAAATACACAATCTGAATTTTTAGCTGCTTTTCTCATTTCCTCCAAAATATGCTTTTTTGGTTCGGGCCTTAGGCCTCGGTTCTTAACTCGCTTTGATATCTTATATAGGTGTACAAGAGACGTGATGTAACAGCTCAGATTGTGAAAAGAGCTGAAAAAGCTGGATTCAAGGCTATAGTTCTAACTGTTGATGTTCCCAGACTTGGTAGAAGGGAAGCAGATATAAAGAACAAGTAATACTCTGATATTTTCATGCAGGAATAAGCATTCCTACTTTGCTTAGTCTATCTCTATCTTATAAATTTTTTTTTCTGAAATGGTGTTCCATTTTTTTGTTCTGTAGAATGATATCCCCACAGCTGAAGAATTTTGAAGGCTTAGTTTCAACCGAAGTCCGACCTGTGAGTAAAAAAGCTTGAATTAAGATTCATGTAAAGTTAAACCTTACCAGTTGTTAACATGATAACTTCTCTTAGAATGAAGGTTCAGGGGTTGAAGCCTTTGCCTCTAGTGCATTTGATGCTTCGTTAAGCTGGAAGGTAAAATCTTGTGAATGGTTCTATTTGTTTCCTTGGATATTAGACACAAAGTTCCCATGTGAATACATTCCTTATAATCTTTTGCACTGCAAAATCTTAGGATATCGAATGGTTAAGATCTATTACAAAGTTGCCAATTCTGGTCAAAGGGTTACTCACACGTGAAGACGGTAAAGATCCATGTCTCGTAGACTCGTAGTCTAATATATAGCATATACTCTATAGAAATTCCAAGGCATATAAAAGAAAACTTTGTATGATGCTGTTGGCAGCTCTTAAGGCTGTTGAAGCCGGTGTAGATGGAATAGTGGTATCCAACCACGGGGCTCGCCAGCTCGACTATTCCCCGGCTACGATAACTGTTTTAGAAGAGGTAAACCAATCAATGCTTGCTATAAAACAAGCGTATTCTTCTTGATGAACAAACTGGTCTTCTTATGAAACTGCAGGTTGTTCATGCTGTGAAAGGTAGGATTCCGGTTTTGCTTGATGGAGGAGTAAGACGAGGAACAGATGTTTTCAAAGCGCTGGCGCTCGGAGCACAAGCTGTTCTTGTAAGCTTTGAATGCTACTTAGCATACATTTTACAGGTTGCTCTCTGTTGATGATATAATGACACTTTTTGGATGGCTGATGCAGATAGGGAGGCCTATAGTCTATGGGCTTGCAGCTAAGGGTGAAGATGGAGTGAAAAAAGTGATTGATATGCTGAAAAATGAGTTTGAGATTACTATGGCCCTTTCTGGCTGTCCAACCATTGATGACGTAACCAGAAACCATGTTAGGACAGAGAATGAGAGAATTAAATCTATGCTCTGATCCTAAAACCAACAGATCTAGTCTCAGAGACTTAATCAGACAGTTGGACAACAGTATGAAATACTGTCAATGCACATAAATAAAAAGCTCTATTTCAAGACAATAGTACGTTTGGACTTTGTTCTGTTTTTTTTTTTTCTGATTAATTTGCTGGTTATAAACTTATAATAAGCCTTTGAGAGAAGTGGCTTTCTGACCAATAGTAGTAAAGGGAACTTGATATCTCAGCATTCGACAAAATTTATCACAATGTATACATCAGTCTGATCAGTGAATCCCTGGTCTGAAAAGAAGACAAATTACAGCGTAATTTACACGAACCAAAGTAAGCCGTCTCTCTGGGCATTCAGTGAGGAAGAAGCTGGCGCTGATACAAGGTGAGGCAATATCAAGGTGATGAAAGTTCCTCTTGAAGCTCCAACTGGGACATACGATACTCCCTCTCAAATAACATGAACTCCTGCATTTGTGTTGCATCCAAATCAATCAGATGGTTCTCAGTTACTAAGATTAAATGATTTTATTCAGGTGAGTAACCAACAATGATGCAGACTGAGAAATTGCATTACCAATTTGGAAAGAAAGAAAGTGGAAAATGAAATAAAAAGATGATGAGTCTTTGACTTTATTTTTCATGGAGTAAAGAATTGTGTATTATTAACCTGTAATTGTTGCCGACTGAACAAAGAGAGAAAACCAGTTTCATCAGAAGCAACAAGCTCAATCAGTTCATCATGATCTTCAGGTGGATTTCCCGACTCCATTAGAGAAACAGAAACCTGCAAATACGTCAATAAATGGAGGTATAAGTTCAGTCTTCTATAGTTCTCACTAATGTAAACGACCATAGACTTTTCCTTCTCTGCAAAAATCTTAGTACACTTATATTATAGGTTAAGATGAAATGGCCGCAGATCGAGATACATATGTCTGCAATGTTATAATCTAATATGGCAGAGGCTCTACCTGCATTGATCGAAGAACGAGTTCTGGAAGACAGCATCTTCTACAGAGACCCCGGACAATATAAGTTGCAGGTGTTTCAAGCGAGCCTTCTTTGCTTGAATACCAAGCGTCTAGGCGGGATATATCCATTGTAACACCTGCCTGGAACCGTGTAAGCTCACCTGCAGTCAAATTTCAAGTTTGTGATTGTTTTTATAATGCGGGTGCTTTCATTGTAACATCTTGTTTTATTAATGCTGGTGAAACATCCCCAAATTTCTATGGAGAAAGGAGGTAAATCATAGGTGAATGAGAAATATGTTCCATAGATATCCGAACCTTTAAAACCAGCTGCAGCCACTGCGCTTAGAATACCACCGTCATTTGCATTATGTGGCCCAAGTCCATCGCCCTTAATTGCTAAACACCGGAGCACAACCTCGATGCAGTAGCTGTCCCTTGACGAAATCGATACATTTACCTGAACGCGAAGATCAACACAAACATTAATGTAGTAGACTGCCTTTCGAGATGGTGTCACACCATAGAAAATATCCAAATTTGTTGCATAACCGTTGTATATAACCATGGGTGAAAGCAAGGATACAGGTAAAAGTAACATATGGACCAAGAACATTGGATGAAAGGAGTACCATTAACTGGCGATCTAAAACAACTTCCTCACTGACAGAAGAGTAAAGTGCACTCATTAGTGCAGCACAAACAGTGGCATCTGGGCGCAGACATTCACCAGAAGGCAAACAGAGCATCGCAGTTGCATGCAATTCAAGGAATAAATATTCTTCTGATTCGAATACATGGTCTTCGAGAAATGTCATCCAGGGGTTGTCTTGTCCTAATATTACGAGGTTCAATAGTATCACAGTTAACAGCATTTTCAATCAATGTAAAAACTGCAAAGTCGTGCACACAAGTCAACCATATATTATAAAGTTTGGCATCACTTACTGAGAAGCAATGACAAAGAAGAATCCAGAGTCTCTTTGGCTGCTACAACAGCTTTCTGATTTTCCTCTTCTGACAGTTCAGTGACTTCAGCATTCTCTAACTGGAATTTGAGCCAGTTGCGATATTTTGCATCACAGGAATAATACTCATTCTGTTTAAAGACAAAGAGGTACGTAAAGCTATCTAGACACTGGATGTTTAAATCAAAGGAATAATAAAGAGTTAAAATTGCAGAGAAACATACCCAGTCTTGGAACTCTTGCAAATTCTCGGAAACATAATCCTCGAGGGTATCTGGATTTTCTGAGAGTTGCTTCAGAGGTTCAGCAAGATAACTAAGAAGTGTGTGTGCACCCACAGGAGTTGCAGGCACCCTCCACATGGCAATCAATGCAAACTCTCTGAAAAGTATGTTGCTGACGAGAGGAAAAAACAAAAATACCATGAAACAGAGGCAAAAGTGAAGAAAAAAATGAGACAAACATTTTGCATACTAAAAGGAACTCTTGTCCTCTGATTTCTTCATTTCGTCTCTATTAAGAAATTGAGAAATAGGCTAACAGCGAACAAATTAGCCTACATTTTCCTAATATGTCGAGATTTCTCTCAGACGCAGATATATTCATGAGGCCATATGTCAGTATGCATCAATTGTACCTGTGCATCAAAGATCGCAAAAGTAATTTGGAAGTAACATCCTTCACATCCTTTATAGTAGATGGAGGTGTAAAACAGAGCCACTGAATGGCTATTGCTTTTTGAAGACTCTGCTGACGATGCTGCTCCGCAACATCAATTGAGGGATCATATTTTGCAAGTTTGATTTCCCGAGATCTTGACAAAACCCTGTGATGTTCCATAAAGTTTCACTTTTGAGATTACTAAAGTAAAAGGTATCTCAAGATTACATATTTTAAGCCAGGAAAAAAAATCTCAACCATTTAAATACCTGTCAACTATTTCTTCAAAATTTCCATGTAAATCATCCACAGGAGAGAATGACAAGTACTCCATAGCGGACAGGAAGATTTTGTACTTCACATGTACGCTGTTTTCCAGAGAAGGAAAAATGTCAAAGAAATAACTTTTATGCAATACACATATTTCCAAGGGCTGCTTCTCCAAAATGCAATATGAAAGACTACCATCTGATATTTATTACCTGCTATGCATCCTTAACTCCATCATGTGTACAAAAAGTTCAATGCATCGATGGCGAGCAAGCTGAGAAGCATAAATTCCTACCAATTCTTCATGTTGTTTTGAAAATAGAAACATCGCATACCTGGCAGCATTTCACAGATCACTAAAAAGCCAGTTGAACATAATATGCATGTAATGTATCATCTAGCAGGATAATAAGTTCCATAAGTGAACTCTGCTATCGCAGAGGAACCAACTTGAAGTGACTCACATATGAAGAATAAGATCACCAACATTATTGAGCTTCTCCTTGAAAGAGTCGTTGATTTCATCAGTAAATAGAAGCCTAAGAACAAGTACCATGTGTGCACCGAACTTTATCATATGAGGATCTCCATGGGGCCTGCAAGATGCAAAACGTATTGAGTCAAGTCACTCATCTAGCAACGCTGTAAAACACATATCTGTCTTCTTTATAATAACCAAGAAACATCAGAAACTACGCAGTAGGTATTGTCATTTCGAGACCCCTACCACCACCTCCCTGAGTTGGGAAAATTTGTATAATTCGAAAGAAAATGCTAGGATCCGACAATCAACAGATAACTATATCCCAAAATTGTTAATAGAAGTAACAAAATCTAGAGAAAAACTATTGATTGCCTGAAGTTGCTTTGATCATCTTCTAAGGGCGCTATCCATGACCATATGATATCAAGGAGATGTGATATATCCCCCAACATAAGGTTCATCTGCCAAAGAAAGTATTCGGGATGACTACGCACATAATAAATGATTTAATAGCTTCACAGAAAATCGTTGGCAATCAAAATACCTGAATTTGGCGGTGCTGCTCTTTGCATCCTCTGACAACAGCTTCGTGCACCATTTCCCTACGCCAGGAATAAAACAGTAAGTTGGGCTGTAGCTCTCTACAGAAAGGACAAAGAAATTTTCCCAGTAGTCGTTATTCATACCCTGAATGAAGTTTCTGAAGAAGAGCAGGAAGGTCGCGGGGTTGTTGGTTTAGAACATGGAGGGGCCAATCTTCTGGCCCAAATGAAGCCTGACAACCATTTTGCGTAGCTTCAGGGCTTTCATCAATGCAGCTTTTAAACCTTTCTGTCAAACCAGGCTTTGATTGGGCGAGTTCAAGATCAACCTGAACATCAAGCCAGGATTTTGCCATCGCCCAGCAAGCTGACTGCAGAATAATCCCGTCAACGCTAAAACAATGTCAATGCACACAGCTCATAGAGTAAGCTACGAAATAAGTTGGAAAATAGCAGTTTCCAGTTTTTCAAAAAAAATGCATAGGAATGGTAGCAATGAAAACAAGTATGTTAATGATTCATAACCATCTTTAAACAATCTTACGAGTGATAATTCAATACGACAGAGACACACAGGCAGGGTGATAGCGTATGACGTTTCAGATAAGCAACTTAAAATATAATTCTGAGAATCAAGATTTGGCAAGACAACCAAGTTTTTTTTTTTTTAAACAGTACGTTATTTAATAGAAAAATGGCAGCCAGGGACGCAAAGTTGGAATATGCTAATTAAATATCAATCTGATTATACAAGTGTGCATGCCATTACCTCCCAATCAGTACAAATTGGTAACATGCGGTTCAGGTTGCTACATTGAGTTGCAAAAACAGCAACTTCATGTTTGCCGCCGTCCTGCTCTGCAATTTTCTTCAGAAACAAATGAAAAAAGATAAGTAAATTACGTCTCTGAGACGGAAAAAAACTTCAAATTCAAAAAGCAACAAAACTATCCAGATTCTGTATTACCTCTGATGCACAGTAGGAAGCCCATTTCCAAAGACGCAGTTGATTGCCAAAGCCACTTTCCTGCTCGATGGCCTGGAGAGTCCTATTTTCCCCATTCTTTACCAGTGCCTCAATAGAAGGAAACATGTCCATTCCAGAAAAAGGGCATAAAGTCGCAGCTCTCCATGACTGGCAAAATAGTAATTTAAATCGACATTATCAGTACACACCTTTCTAATCATTACCCTTATAAAGAATTTATATCCCTTATAAAGATTACCTGCCCAGCAGACCTGCAGAGATCACATGCCTCTTCTATTCTCCCAGCCCTTATCAAAGTCCATACATCCTCAAGAACAGATTCATCTTGTTTCTGCCAAAAAAGGTCCAAATATTGATTTTATTTAACAACAATAACGACAACGAAAGATGACCTTCAAAGTATAGATATAGGCATCCACATGGAAACTAGAACAGACAAAAGAAACAGTCACGATTGCTATGATATAGCCTTAGACCAAGAGAAATAGCTAAACATCTGAGAATCAAATATTAATTATGAAAAGAAATTGGCGGCTATTCTGACAAAATTTCTTTAACCCTGTTCATCTACATTGCTTTGCTTTCTGCACAGTCCACCAGCATTGTTTCATATACCATGTATTTCATATTGAATGAACAAATATATTGAAACGTAAAATCTGCTCATCAACACTAACAATCTAAACGAACCTAACTTCAACCATAGCTGAACAGACTTACATAGTCATCAGGAAGAAGACGAGCATGTTCACGTGTTGGAGCATCAAAATCCAGATGGTGTAAAGTGTCAGCGTTAGAGCCATTTTTCTTGAGATATCTTTGTGTGTGATGCCACACTCCAGCATTAGGAAGATAAGTACCCACATGAGATCCCTGCACCTGAGATCATTAACATTCCCTGGTAAGTAAATTCTAATCGAGTGTTAATCACCTCTATCAATTTGAGGGTTCATCACACAATACTTTACGTACGTTGAACAAAGTCTAGGAAACAGTACCAACACCCTCAATACAAGAAAAGTAGGAACATAAACACCTGACTCTGATTTCAGAAGCAATAGTGTTTTGGAGGTGTTTTCCATACAGTTCCTAAGATTTCCATTCATATACAACGAGATCTAGTATCTCTCTAGGTGGAGAGTGAACACTACTAGAAAAGAAAATGCAACAACCGTTTTGCTCAACTTCTGTTTGTGAAAATTAAAGGAACTGCACTGCAATTAGCGAGTTTATAACGATCCTATACATGATCTCTACCTAGGAATACAAAAATGACCAGACCAGATACACCAATCAAGTAGCATACCAAAATGACAATGGGAAAGTAATATATTGAAAACGAATATACTGGAATCATCACCTTCCTTTCCAAGTCAAGTGATTTTGAAGCAAGTTCTTCAAGCCACATGACTATCCGAAGGCATAGCTGAGCTGTATGGTCGTTTAAAACAAACTGACAAGCCTCCAAATGAGATGTTGATGGGATCTGCCGACATTAACATAGTCAAATAAGTCCATGCGTAAGATGTATCAATAAGAATGATTCATTTGAAAAACGACTACGAAAGAATGCATTACCAGGATCAAATTCTCAGGAACTTCATCAGTACCTGCAAGAACAAATACACATCGTCAATAATAGCATCTCTAACACAAACCACCCAGTACTTTAACTGAAAATTTTCCAGGTAGACATGAAAATATTACACGACACCGAGCTTTATCAGACATCAGTGATCAAAACGAAGACAACACCTACCCTGTTCCAAAAGTAATAGAAAGATGGAGCTGAGTTTCCTAACCTTTTCCATATAGGTTCCATAAAAGTGACCAGGAGGCAGCCTCACCAAGCAAAAGCTGAGCCTTCTGTCTCATAAGTTTATCCTCCACAGCACGATGTCTAATATCTGATCCATATCTGTAGATAACAGGAAAAGATGAACCAAGCACAAAGTTGAAGAAGTTTTGACGGTTTAACTCTCAGAGCCAGAAGACATACCTAATTGATTGTGAAACATTCCTGCATGATTCTTCAAGCCTCAACATTAGATTTGGAATGGACATTAGTCCTGCAAAACCAAGACGTCATAATTACAATAAGAGAAAACCAGATAATACTGGGACTCTAGCAACTAACTAACGGGAATCCCACAAACACACAAAGCAGAAACACTGCTTAGTTGAGATTTTGAAAAAAAAGGAGAACCACACACATGCATGCAGAAACAAACCCAAATATCTGCATATTCATGTATGTACACATATTATATTCGAAGACTGATATATCATACAAACCTTGAAGCGCAGAATCAAACAGGGAAGCAAACAAAGCAAAGGTTGTATCTCCACTCTCCGCTAACTCATCATTCTCAATCTTGCAAGCCTTGAGTGATTGACTTTCTACTCGACGAAACAAAGCCTCATCGTCATCATTAAGAATTCCAACACTCTCCCTCCTGGAAGCAGATATCGGGTTTGTAGGTGTTCCTTCGTAATGATCAGTGTGAAAGTTGTCAACCTCTTCCTTAATGTTTTCAAGGAGCAATGCAGTATTTGTTGGACTATGAATGTTATGCCCGTCATACAGTAATCTGTTCTCGCTGACATTTGAACTCAACATTTCCTCATGTGGCGATGTAGAGTGTCTCTTTCTGCAAGCAATGTTATTTGACATAGCCGGGCATCAAAACACTATACCCAGATTCCATGAACTAAAACCATAACCCCTAATAAGATTCAGTTCTTAGAGAAAATCCAACAATTCAAATCGCATTCAAGTCTCGCTAGAATCAGCTAATTTAGACCGTACTAACAAACAAACGACAACCCAGGAAAAATTCACTTTAAAGTAAGAAGACCCAGAAAATCGGAAAAGGGTAGTCGAAAATTTTACCGATAGCGACGGAATTGATCCCTAACACTGAGGGCCTCGGGGTCGAAGTAGCTAGGGGAAGTGTCCATATCCATATCCATTTCTTCACCAACGAAAGCTAACCCCAAGTGGTATGCAGAAATATCAAATCTTAGAATAGCAGAAGAGCGCGGCAATGCTCAAGTTGAGCTCGATTAGGGTTTTGTAGTCGTCAAAAATCTAAAACCCTTTTAAAATCCTCCGCTCCAGTAGAAGACTCCGCTGAGACAAAGACAGCGACGACGACACAGAACAGTCGCCACCAGAGTTTAAGCAAAAGCTCCTTAAACGCTGCGTTTCATCTTTGAAGCTTAGTAAAAAAGGGTTTAACTGTAATTAAATAGAAAAACAGGGGCAGTCTTGTACAAGTTTCATAAAAAACAGACCAGCGGAAACGAGTTTTAAGCTTCCCAAAGCGTTTGTTTTATCCTCTCAGAGAGCTTTCTTTAGTGATGGCGGCGCTTATCCGGTGTTGCTCCTCCTTCTCTCATACTTCCGGTGGCCAACCACCGCCGCGTGACAAGTCTCGAGCTCCAGGTTAGCTCATAGCTCATAGCTCATTCGCTGAATCAGATTTCCAATTCAGAGTCACTGTTGCTATATGAGTGATCCTCTTTTGGTAATGAGGCATCAGAACTTCTAGATCGAAATTGTTTGAGGCATCAATAGTTTGTTGGTTCATTTCAATAACATTAGCCAATTCTTTGTCGCTTCTGAAGTCATCTTTCTCCATAACGTTTTCTCAGAGATTGGAAAATTTGCTACATCTATTGGCTACTCAGTAGTCAGAAAACCTGGGGATCATCCTCCTTTCTCCAAAATTATACATTCGTCTTCACAGCCTAAGGAGCGACAAGGAAAGGGAATCTTACAAACGCCATTTGCCAGTGTGGGATCTCTTGACAAGTTTTCAGCTTTTGAGGTAGTTTGGTGATGAATTCCGGGATGTCTAGCTATATCCAGCTAAAACACATTATATTGTTTGACTCGGTTTATTTTTTGTTGTCAAGTTTTTTCTTAGTGATAGTAAGCTTTTAGATATGGATGTGGCAGGGAATTGGGAGGCTCAAATTACCGGTGATGGCAGTGTTGTTGACAAACTCCCTTCAGATGGCTACACCTCTTGAAGCTTTGGCTGCTGAGATATGTGAGCCTGAGAGCTCCATGTTCAGCATGCCTATTTTGTTGCTTGTTGCTCTTATTGGAGCCACCGTTGGAGGTAGTGACTAGTCTTTTCTTCAATCTATGCTTCTATGAACTGTACTCATTGGGGTTTTGACAACACTTTTTTTGTGGTGTACCAAATCAGGGTTGCTTGCTCGGCAGAGGAAAGGGGAGTTACAGAGGTTGAATGAACAACTACGACAGATTAACGCAGCTCTTAGGAGACAAGCCAAAATCGAGTCTTATGCACCAAGCTTGAGTTATGCTCCAGTGGGAGCAAGAATCCCAGATAGTGAAATCATTGTGGAACCAAAGAAACAAGAGTTGATTTCCAAGTTGAAAACAGGAAAAACCTTTCTTAGGAACCAAGAACCAGAGAAAGCTTATACAGAGTTCAAGATAGCTTTGGAACTTGCCCAGAGTCTCAAAGACCCCACCGAAGAAAAGAAGGCTGCAAGAGGCCTAGGCGCCTCGCTGCAGCGCCAAGGGAAGTATAGGGAAGCCATACAGTATCACTCCATGGTTCTAGCCATCTCAAAGAGGGAAAGTGAAGATTCTGGAATCACTGAAGCATATGGAGCTATTGCAGACTGTTATACCGAGCTGGGAGATCTCGAGAAAGCTGGAAAGTTCTATGATACGTACATTGCTCGGTTAGAGACTGACTGATCCTTCCGCAATGTTTTTTTCTTTGTTGTCTGTTTATGTTCATGTAAAATCACATAGAATGGATATCCAAATCCCTTTTATTGAATGTAATTCGCTTGTCTTACAATCCATGGGAATACATAACTAATCATACAACTGCAGATAAAACTTTATATAGATAACTTAAGTGAGAGACAAACAGACACACACAAACAAGTTCTAGACAAACAAAAAAAAAAGAGAAAAAGCAAAGAGATTGAAACTTGAGATCGGCGCCACGAACTGAGGTTTATTACTGATAGTACATGAGTTGCTGTGCGGCGGCTACATTCTGAAAGCCACCATCATACATGGCTGCAGTTGCTCCAGCGGCATTTATTCCATGAGCCTGCCTTAGAGGGTGTTGACCCTGTTGATGCATTAACGCATTCACACTTGCCATCTTGCTAAGTGCCAATTGCCTCTCATAGTTTAGGAGATCAGCTGCAGATAGACCAGGAACTGGAGCTGGGGCAGGTGGGGGAAGTGGGTTTGAGGCTGTACCTGGTGGAGTTGGCTTGTTTCCCCATGAGCACTACAATTAACATGATAACAAATGTCAGATTGCATGCTAAGTTTCAGATGAAGTAACTTTTGGGAGCAGTAAGATCAAATAGAGAGGGTTTAGAGTGGTAAGCCAAACTTAAAAGTACCTTTATCTGTCTGTTAAAGAGGTAAGGCTGAGTGTTACCCATCTGAATAGCAAGAGCAGCTTCGGGATGAGTGTTATATCTCACGAAACCAAAGCCTTTGTCTCGTTGGACACGGACCTCCTCAATAACTCCAGCGCCAAGAGCATGGAAGTAACGGTGTAGATCAAGCTGAGTTACCTGCAAGATAGATAGCTGTAACGATGTACCCGAAATCTACTAATGTAAAACTTCATCAAAGAACCTCAAATAAACTGTTTTTGTTGTGATAGTATTACAAGGAGCACTTCCTAGTGGATAATGTACCTCTGGAGCAAGGTTTCCCACATAAACAGTGGTAAACTGAGAATTATTTTCAGGTGTTTCCTCATTTAATGTCTCTTTACCATCCTCTGCACAATCAAACGACCAATATGGCTTTGTTAACTTAAAGTTTTTCATATTACTCAGGGAAAATCAATGTAGGTTCGTAAATTCCATTTGAGGAGAAGGAGAAAAAAACATAAGAATTTGCACAGTAATAGAAAGACAACCTGATGAGCCAGTTGTAAGTTCCACAACACTTTTTCCATCAGAACTGAGCTTATCATCACCAGAAGTAGCGCCCTTCGTGGCCCAGTTGCATCTGATTTGTCTGCTACTTAACCACTTACCTGAGAAGATGTGATAGAAACAAAGATTAATTGCTAAGAATAAAGAGAAAACCTCAATTTTAGATGACACTGAAACAGAAGTTATGCAACTTTCAGCAGCTCTTGACTAACAAATCAAGAAAACTTTCAGCAGGTCTTTCTAGGCACAGTATCATTCAGTTGCATGCAAATTCTAAGCACTTCAGAACAAGAAAGCATGAGAACGAAGTACTGAGATCTCAGCTACTATATAATCCTTACCATTCATCTCATTAATGGCAGTTTGAGCATCCTGCAAATGAAATCAACATTTAACATTAATGTAAACCACGAACAATCCTTGAGCTAAAACAAAAACTCACTGCATGATTTAAAGAATGTACATTACCTGTTGATTGCGGAAGGAAACAAACCCAAAGCCTCTCGAGCGCCCAGTTTTTTGGTCCCACATAACTCTCGCATCCCTTCAAAATATTAGACACAGTCAGAGATTATGATATTTGTTTTACAACCAAGTAGAATAAGTTAGTTAAAAGGAGCTGATCAAGCAACAGAACTTACGAACAACTGGAAAAGACAGAAAAGCTTTGATATAATGTTGCATCAGTGACCTCTGGACTGAGATCTCCAACAAAAATGTTGAAATGACCTGCAACTCATGGAAACTAAAACATTGAGTATCCTCAAAAACATACAAACAAAATGCAACACTTAAAAAAAGTCAAAACTTACTTGATGTATCTTCCCTCTGACCAGTGGCATACGCCCAATTGACTTTGATAGGCTGTCCAAACCTGTAAACTCGACGATTATAACCTAAACAAAAGCATTCGAACGATAAGAAGAGGAGAGGAAGGAAACTATGAAAATTGTTCCTTACAGATGCCTTCCGTTCAGAGACAGTATAGCCAGAGCAGCGGATCTTCGATCAAAGTAGTGAACAAATCCATATGATGACTGCAAATAAATAAAAAGATGCATGCTTTATGAGTCCATTTTTAGTAAGCAGCAAGTAGAGTAGTTTCCTTAAAGTATTAAAAATGTGCAATTGTTGAGGTATGCTCGTCCAAAACAAGAAAGCTACTATATAAGAGGGTCACTTTCACAATAAAGTAGAAATCAGGTGGATTTTAGAATCTAACTACCTTATCCTTTCTGATGAGTTTACTGCTTTCAACAGGGCCAGTGCTTGTAAAAATCTCTTGAAGCAAAGGCTCTGTGACCTGTGTATGGATGTTTCCAACATACCTGCCAATATTAGAATAATTGGAGAAGTTAAAACATAAACTCGGAACTGCACCTTTCAGACAAAGCGATGCTAAAAAAATTCACTCACACGCTACGGCAAGTACTGGGATCAAAACCAGGAGGAAGGTTTCCACTTGGAACAGGCTCTAACTGCAATTGCCAAAAGTAAGAAAGAAAGAAAATGAAAAGGATTGCAATTTCTTTTCTATCCCCATTAGAAAAGCACGAGAAGGTAAATATCAGCTCAATTTGGTAATGACGCAACAAAACTAAAACACAAAGACATCACAACAGATAAAAGGAACGAATTGCTAGCCTACAGGATCTGGAAACCCTAGCCATCCATTCAATCAAATGAGAAAAAGAAACACAGAATATGAACAAAAATTATCTTCAAATGAAGAACACAAACTAAACCCGACCCGGAATAAAAGGACTCACGAAAGAGACGACAGTACAAAAAAAAAAAAAATCCAATTTCGACCAAAATTAGACACATCGAAGATGTAATAAAGGTAAAATAAAAACCTGAGGAGGAGCCAAAACACCAGGATGGTAAAGAGAGTGTTGCTGCATCAGAGCTTGTTGCTGCATCATAGCTTGTTGTTGTTGTTGCTGCTGATGTTGCTTCAGTCTCGGATTCTGCATTTTTTTTCCCCACTGATAAAAAGAAAGAAAGATATCTCTGTTTGTTTCTCCTAGACAATTTTTGATTTTCCTCCGCTAGGGTTCAGGTACTATATCGTTCACGAGATGAAGAA
>Ga0041059_1000379_pt1 | contig 32720 bp, 37 predicted proteins | sample AraColnosormetaG_FD_56232 | JGI IMG/M metagenome (GOLD analysis project Ga0041059, IMG submission 56232) | Arabidopsis roots microbial communities from North Carolina, USA - Col MF nosort | ecosystem: Host-associated > Plants > Roots > Unclassified | place: USA: North Carolina | collected...
TTTTTTTTTTTTTTTTTTCTTTCGAATATGTCTGAATTATTTTCAAAAAGTTTGGTCTTCTATATAAAATAGGGTTTAAAAAATATATTCTAATTTTCTTCTGTATACAAATAGGGTTGGGTTTGATAGTGAATTAGCTTTCTGGCTGGTGATGAACTCGAAGCTACTTTTTCCCAGTTTATCCGTTTGCTTGCCGGATCTAAACAGGAACTTTACTAGGTTTCGTGTTCCATTGAGCAAACAATTTCAAATCTATTTATATATAAGAGAAAAACTTTCTGTTACCCAATCCAATTTCCGCAGTAAAACAGTGGAAACCATCATCATAGTTTACGAATAATTTGTTATGTTTACATTTATGTAATATTAAAAAAAATATTTGTTACCGATATTTTTCTTAACAAGAGAGTAGGTTACTCCCAAATTTCATCACAAAAAGACCTTCAACGCTTGTATCAATTTATGTAAATCCAATCGTATCGTTCTATTCTTTCATTAAAATAAACAAATTTTTAAATTTGAGAAATTTTCAATTGTCGGCGTTTCTTGAATGAGCTTGATCAGTTTCAGTGTATGAGACAATCGGACTAATACTAATCCTTGAAGAAGTTTTGTTGTCGTTCTCACATCACATGGACATGACGACTTATAGCGGACGTTAGGTTTAATTGTTCTGGAGAAGAAACATCAAAATTATGAGGACAACATAGTGCATGTGAAGTATTAACTTTTGTAGATGAATGTAAATGGAAAGTATTCTAGCTAGGGTACTTAAATCTACTAAACTACTTCTCTACAAAATTTTTAGCATTTTAGCTATTTGGATGTAACGTGCATGATGTGACTATCATTGGATGTAGTATTATAGATTAACCTAATCATAATTTTGTAACTTGTTCGATATCATTTTCATATACACATTTGTTTATGAAATGTTTCAAAAGATTTTTTATTTATTTATTTAGAATTTTCTTTTAAAGACCAATTTTTGCCTAGTAACTAGTAAAAAGTAGGTGGACAAAAAAAATACTAAAGAAAAATGGTATTAATTATATCTTTAAAGGCGGTTTGGCAAATTTTGAAAAATGGAAAGAAACAGTTACTTGTTTAATTATTAGAGAAAAATGTGGGAAATTATGTTGGAAATAAAAGGATACAATTGGGTCAAGAAGCATAGTAAAAGTCAATGGTCAATGTATAAAAGACCACATAGAGTTTAAAACATAGGTTTTTGATGCATCCCCCACAAGGCCACAACATCTGTATACCCAATTCGATTATGACTGATATGACATATTATTTATCAAATCCTTTTCCAAAAAGCAAAAAAAAAGGTCTTTACATATAAAACAACGACCTTACGAAAATGTTCGTCCCTTATTTAGTGTTTAAGAAAAGTCTTACATTATATAAACTTTTTTCTTTCTCTTATTCTGACAACAATTTAGCTACTTTGTTTTCTCATCAATATGTGATCCATTCTCCAAGAAAATGTACAAATCTCAATATATAAGTGGCCATAGAGAAAAATTCGTAAGGTAGAAGAACAAAATCAACGAGATCAATCTTTCTTTCACGTTGTTAATTAATTCAGATTTTCTTAGATCTATGAATGTTAATTGTTCTTAAAATACAGATTAGATGATACAGATTCGAGGGTTTCAATGTCATCTAATGCTACGGGAATGAAGAAGCGATCATGTTTTGGATTGTTTAACGTAACTAGTCGTGGAGGAGGAAAGACAAAGAACACATCAAAATCATTTCGAGAAGGTGTTAAAATCGGATCAGAGGGTCTAAAAACGATCGGAAAATCATTCACATCAGGTGTAACAAGAGCTGTTTTCCCTGAAGATCTAAGAGTCTCCGAGAAGAAAATCTTTGATCCTCAAGACAAAACACTTTTATTATGGAACAGAATGTTTGTTATCTCTTGCATTCTTGCTGTCTCTGTTGATCCTCTGTTCTTCTATCTCCCTATTGTCGATAACTCAAAGAACTGCATTGGGATTGACTCTAAATTAGCTGTGACAACTACTACTCTAAGAACGATCATCGATGTTTTTTATCTTACACGAATGGCTCTTCAGTTCCGTACCGCTTACATTGCTCCTTCTTCTCGTGTGTTTGGAAGAGGTGAGCTTGTGATCGACCCTGCAAAGATCGCTGAACGGTATTTGACTCGTTATTTCATTGTCGATTTCCTCGCGGTTCTTCCTTTACCTCAGGTAGTTAATAAAACGCTTCAATCTTTTTTGTTTTGTGCATTGTTTTCAATTGAATAGATGATTCTTGGTGGTGTTGATGCAGATTGCTGTGTGGAAGTTTCTTCACGGATCTAAAGGAACAGATGTATTACCAACAAAACAGGCGCTATTACACATTGTCATCACACAGTACATACCAAGATTCGTTAGGTTTATTCCATTAACTTCAGAGCTCAAGAAAACAGCAGGAGCTTTCGCTGAAGGTGCTTGGGCTGGTGCTGCTTATTACCTCCTCTGGTATATGCTTGCAAGTCACGTAAGCATTTCAAAATTCATCCATCAGCACTAGGTTAAATATCTATTGTTTTTTTTTTTGGTTCTGTTTTTAAGAAATGTTGTTATACTTTGATAGATAACTGGAGCGTTCTGGTACATGTTGTCAGTGGAACGTAACGATACATGCTTGAGATCCGCTTGTAAAGTCCAGCCTGATCCCAAGGTCTGTGTTCAGATTCTTTATTGTGGCAGCAAATTAATGAGCAGTCGCGAAACCGACTGGATCAAATCAGTCCCTGATCTTTTTAAGAACAATTGTTCTGCTAAAAGCGATGAGTCTAAATTCAACTACGGGATCTATAGCCAGGCTGTGTCTTCCGGTATTGTATCTTCGACAACGTTTTTCTCCAAGTTTTGTTATTGTCTATGGTGGGGTCTCCAAAATCTCAGGTACCTTCCTTGGAAAATCGATGAATAGCTGTTAGACTGTGGTGCAATTTTATTGACTTGGGTGTTTTCTTGTATAGCACGTTAGGTCAAGGGCTGCAAACAAGTACATATCCAGGAGAAGTTTTGTTTTCAATTGCAATTGCTGTAGCTGGACTTCTTTTGTTTGCTCTTCTCATTGGGAATATGCAAACTTATCTTCAGTCACTTACGGTTCGCTTAGAGGAAATGAGGATTAAAAGACGTGATTCCGAACAGTGGATGCATCACAGGTCACTTCCACAAAACCTGAGGGAACGAGTCAGACGTTATGATCAATACAAATGGTTGGAAACAAGAGGAGTCGACGAAGAAAACATAGTCCAGAGTTTACCAAAAGATCTTAGAAGAGACATCAAACGCCATCTCTGTCTAAATTTAGTTCGCAGGGTAAGTTTTCAGAAATGTGAATTGCCTAAAGATCCTACACTTCATTCACAAGGAACAATGTTCTTTCTTTTTTTTGCAGGTTCCTCTGTTTGCTAATATGGATGAGAGATTACTAGACGCAATATGTGAGAGACTAAAGCCAAGTCTATACACAGAGAGCACTTACATAGTGCGAGAAGGAGACCCGGTTAACGAAATGCTCTTCATAATCCGAGGCCGGTTAGAGAGTGTAACAACAGATGGTGGAAGAAGCGGTTTCTTTAACAGAGGTTTATTGAAAGAAGGTGACTTTTGTGGTGAAGAGCTTCTGACTTGGGCACTTGACCCTAAAGCAGGCTCAAACTTACCTTCTTCCACACGAACAGTGAAGGCTCTAACTGAAGTAGAGGCTTTCGCTTTAGAAGCGGAAGAGCTCAAGTTTGTGGCTAGTCAGTTCAGGCGTCTTCACAGTCGTCAGGTTCAACAAACTTTCAGGTTTTACTCTCAACAATGGAGGACTTGGGCTGCTTGTTTCATCCAAGCCGCTTGGCGTAGACATTTAAGAAGGAAAATCGCAGAGCTTAGACGTAAAGAAGAAGAAGAAGAAGAAATGGATTATGAAGATGATGAATATTATGATGATAATATGGGTGGTATGGTTACAAGGAGTGATAGTTCTGTTGGATCAAGTTCTACATTACGTTCCACGGTATTTGCATCAAGATTTGCTGCTAACGCGCTTAAGGGTCATAAACTAAGGGTCACCGAGAGTTCAAAGAGTTTAATGAATTTAACAAAGCCATCAGAACCTGACTTTGAGGCTCTTGATACAGATGACTTGAACTAAGTACTTATAGATTGCACACTTCCAAACATTTTCATTGTAAAACATACAAATTTACATCTATAACCAAAGCTGTTACACACTTACACTTACACAAGATAAACACCTAGAATATATGATTAGATATACACACAAAAAATCAAGGGAAATAAAAAAACTTTCTTTAGAGATTCAAGAATCCAAACCTAATAAGCCATACGATTGTCTTTGTGAAGCCTAAAGAAATAAGCTGCAGCGCTTAAGACGGCAGTAACCAAGGCAACACCTTTGAAGGCATCAAACTCATCATCCATGAAATTGAAGAAGATCACCACAAGAACCGACACAATCGGCCACGTAATGACACTGATCACATTCGACAACACGCTCGAAACAGAGTAGACAAGTCCAACAATCCCAACCCAATAGACCTGCCACGAAACAGCTTGACCAACCATAGCCATCACATAAGAACCTTTCCCTTTCGAGAATCCATTCATTTCCCTCTTCAAATCGTGTTGCTCACCGGCTATAAGCAGACCCACGACGGAGATGATCGTAGCAACGAGAGAAGAGAAGATAATAACTTCGAAAACAGAGGCAAAGCTTGGTTTTTGATTGGTTGATTCAGTTCGTTTGAAGATGTAACTGTCGAAGACGTTTTGGATGTTACAGAGAAGAAGAGCGAAACAGATTCCAGCGAACAGAGCAGCCCATGAGCCTCTAGCGTAATTCTCCTCTGCTTCATCAGGCTCACCACCGAATGAAGAAGACAGAGTAAGAGCTCCGGTGATGATAGCTAAGATCACAGAGATAACAACCCATCGATTGAATTTGATTTTGTTAATGAAAGCTGCGAAGATAGGAGTGAAGAAGAGCTGTGCTGTGTAGATCAGAGTGAAAACACCAAATGGGATCTCGAGTTTTCCCATGGCTGCGAGTCTTCCTTGAACGGACATGATAATTCCGATGCAAATGTAGATCACAGCTAAGGATTTTAAGTGGATTGAATCGGAAGTGATCGGAGGTTGTTGATGGTGGTTGCGTTTGTTCTTGGTGATGAAGATGAGGAACGGGAGAAGAAGGAGAGGGAAACCAACAGTTTGGAGAAGAGATTGAGTCCAAACGCCATCGTTTTGACGGTTTTCGTTGTATTCGCTTCGGTTGGTTTTGTCGTAGTAGAAGTTTTCGAGGAGTTTCGCTATGGATTGACCGATGATGACGAAGATGATTGAGATGGTGATGGTTGGCCAGTGGTTTGGTTTCCGGATTGTGTTTCCGGTTTGGTTCATGCGTGTGGTTGAAGAATCACGCTCGATGTTGATAGGTATTTGCACAAATTGTTCTGCAAAAAGAAACAGAGGAAATTAGAATCAAATTGTTTTGTAAGAAGAGGAGATCAAGAAACGAGAGATCTGGTTTGTTGATTCTTATTATTACCTGGAGGTTTGGTCTGGAAAATAGGTTGTTGATTCTGAGCCATGGATTGGAACTGATTGTCGGAGATTCTGAGCGGATTTGAGTTCAATGTATGTCGGCGATTAGATTTGGTAATATGTGATATTTGGAGTGGATGATGTTGTGGGATAAAGGAAAGAGAAGGGTTTATTATATATGGGCACGAAAAGTCTACCCTGGCGGCGTAATGGTCAATCAAGCGAGCCTCATGTCTACGCGTCGTCGTTTTCAACTTGTTCCGGGTTGTTTCGTCATCCAAAAAAGTGTGTAAACAACACTTAGAAGTAACTTATTCTTGTCTTTACAAAATCCAAGCAATAATCGACAAAAGATGATGAGAAATATTTGAGGTTTTGAATCTTGATTGTTTTCTATCAACGAATATTCCGAATTGGATTTATGGTTCGAAGGTTATATAAGGAAATGGTATAGTTAAGTTTAAGTTATATTGACTTTGTTTGTTTTGGGGGTTTGACCTTTGGGATTATCCAACATCCTACGTTTCGGAAATTTTGAACTAACACGATGCCCACTTGGCAGCTCACTACTTGTAATATGATACTCTCTTAAATGCGTGTCTTCTTATGACTTCATCTTAGAATATCATACTTCATGTAAGGATTTTGGTATATGACATTTTATAATGCTCAAGATATAATCCCAAAGGTGCAAGATTAGAATGAACTTGAACTTCGAATCAAATTGTTTGCAATAACTAAACAAATTTTGAACTCAGATTCAATGTTGTTCAACGTAACATTGATCATTTTTCAACCAAATGAGCTTCGAAAGTTTGGATTTTACAAAATAAGAGATTAAGGGTAACAAACAAAGGCAATTTCCTTGGTGCTCATTTGACACATTTTACTTAAGAATCATACAAAATCTCTATGTACACAATTGCCTCGTTTGACTATATAAACGTCCTCACACTGTTTCCACGACGCTATACCCATTATGACCCATAGGCATACATGCTCTCAAATATACACTGGACCCGTAATTAAAATAACATTTTAATACTTAACAAATTAGCATGTCTTGACCAAGAGACTGAAGCAGCCAAAGTTGTCCAGAGCAATAGCTCAAGTAGGCATAACCTATTACTGTGTTAATAGATTCACAAAGGCAAAACAACTATTACTAAACCTTCATGGATTACTCATCTATATAAGTTCTAGACATGTGTTTTGAATTCCCCGGTTCATCATCGGTACAATAGTTTCAGAACTAAAACGCTATGGGGCATTGAATTTGAAACTGTGATCACGCAAACTTCTTAAATAGAACACCCATTAGAACACCCATATGACCCATAGGCATAAAAGCTATCAACTACACTGGACCCATAATTAAAGAACACAGCATATCACCAAATCAACTTGAGGCAGCCTAGCCACAGTTGTCCAGCTTAAGTAGGCATAATCTGTCATGTGTTAATTGAATTCACACAGACAAAGCAACTATTACTAACCTTCATGGATTATACATTTCGGCATATCATCATCTATACCAGTTTTAGACTTTTGTTATAGTTTCAGTACTAAAACGCTATGGGGCAATGAAACTCTGATCAACAAAATTTCTTTAGATAGCATTTCCACAGGCTTTTCAATGAACATGCCACAACTCGAGAAGTGAGGATTTGGTATTAAAAGCCTTAACTTGCATCACTACATTATTCTATGATAATAGAGCCAATAAAGTAAAACCATTCTGTTTGACCAATCCAGTCATATGATCCGATGATCATAGAGGCAACCAATGATTTGGCATTGCAACACCGATTAAGGAAACTTCTTTAGAAATACCTTTCAATGAAAATGCCAACTCAACAAGCATGGATTTAGTACTAAGAACCTTACTTGTATCACTACATTATTCCTTAATCACAAAGGCAATAAAGTAAAACCCAATTCTTAATCAATCCAGCTAAATTTTCCTATGGTCATAGAAACAAAGAAGGATTTGGCATTGAAACTCCAATTAAGCAAAATTTCTTTAGAGAGCATTTCGACAGGCTTTCAATGACAATGCCAACTTGAGACGCAAAGATTTTGTATTAAGAACGATACTTGCATAGTTGCATTATTAGACTATTCTTTGATCATAGAGGCAATCTAGTAAAACCCTTTTCTTGATCAATCCAAATATAACATTCCTATGAAACATCTCCACCATCTATTCCCTAAGTTTCTGAAACTTTACACATTGATCAAATATAATGTATCCAATAACTGAAAACGCTTGAAAGAGAGACCAGAAGAAATTTCTAAATACCGATTTAACTATGGCTGCGATGGGAACACATCTTTCACTGCAGAAGCTGCGGTCAAGTAATTGTGAAGACATAGAAATTCACAGATTGAGAAAGAAGTCTTGTTTTCTCTCAGTCGCTCCAGTTGTCTTTATCTTCAGCTACTTCACCTTGCGCCTGCAAATAGACAAATCTTGATTAAAGAGACATCCACAACAAGACTGCCTAACCTCTAAATTATGAAAATTTGAAGTAGTACTAGAATTTAGCTCAACCATTTCATCTTCCACGGATCCGCCTGGTGACCACACAATTATTTGTCTATCTGCGCCACTTGTGTATAGTTCCTATGAGCAAGTATAACAAGTAATTCGGATTTAGAGGTGTGTTCAAGCAAACTTACAAACTCAAATCACTCGCGAAATTCGGGAAGATTCTGAGGATTGAGTTTATACCTGATCATTGGAATTAAAGCAGCAAGTGTTCACGCTTTCGTAGTGTCCACGAAGCATCAGTGTTGTTCTACCCGACCACATGCCAAAACCCTTATATACAGTTGCAGCAACAATTCATCAAATAATGCAAGTACTGGAATGGAAAGATTTGCTGATACAATAGTAAGGTGGTGACTACCTTCACAGTCTTCATGCACGGAACAAATACGAGAGCTGGATCATCGCTTGTATCTAATTGAATCGCTCTGTCTGTCTGGATGCGTCCAGTTTCAAAGTTCACCAGGGTATTGCGTCCAGATTCAATATCCCACAATCTTATTCTTGAATACGACCCTGAAACATAATAGTAATAGACTCTTAAGTCTTAACTGTTGTATCACCACTGATGTGTACGGTAGTAATTAGTGCTACCACAAATTGATATAGTTCACTTGATGCTAAAACCCCTAACACATCACTTCCACTTCGTAGAGAGGCATGTATTATAACATATAACCAGCAGATGCTGCCTATACCAGGTTGTGACAGAGGTCAAATAAATAACCTAAAGAACAAAGAAATTAGCCAGGACAATAAGAACTCACCAGCACTAAGAAGATACATCCCATCGTTAGTTGCCTTTAAGCCAGTAACAACACCATAATGAGCCGTAGCACGATCTAGAGTAGATAACATTCCAGGGTGAATTCTCTTCTGTCGAGACTTTTCCACTGAAGGTTTCTCGCTAGATGATCCCTTTACACTTTGGCTGCCAGTGTGTTTACTCTGCAATGTCTTCAACCAATTTTGGTCCCCCAGAGAAGATTTTGCAGCTGAAAAAAACTTTACAACAAGATAAAAAAAAAATTACTACAGGGAATCCCCTATCAATAAAACAGATATTGATTATCCATTCTGTCTGTCAATTGTAGGCTTGTAGACATGCAGGTTAAACTGGATATAAATAATGGTCCTAAATTTAGAAGGCGTCATGCTTATGGGAGAACGGGACGGGACAAAATCTGAGGCAATTATTGTTGTGTGCAGAGAAAGGCTCAACAACATATGGTGACACTGTTTATTCAGATTCAGTAGCATCTTAGGAATATATAAACGTAGATCCTTCATTCTGGGGCCACAGTCCCCTTGTACGAGATGATACAGGATGAGTGTGACTTGAGCATTTTGGTACTGCTAAGTATTGTCCACCCTCTGGTAGAAATTGTTATTTACTACATATCTGGTCGTTTATCAGGTCTTGCAGTCATACTAAACAGGTGGTATACAAATGATTGAAGTCGCGCCAACACAAGAAAACCCCAACTAACTTTTTAACTTCGGAAAATTCCAGTTTGAAAATCTTCACACAAAGTTGGGTAATTAATGCTAACTCTCACTAGCATGTCAGTAACAATAAATTACACTCTTACACAGATGCGTCTAAACAATATAAGAAGAGATACCAGTTTAAATATACAGACTTCAGGGAATTTAAACAGAAAAGAAATCAATAAGTAATTCATAACTTGTCTATTCAAGAAATTGTAGTAAAAAAGAAATTCAGGAATAAACCTTACTGCTAACCGCTGGTCGCTTTAAAATTGGTGGTCGGACCCCAAGTTGTGTTTGTGAGTTATCTAGAACACGGAAACATCCAGCACGTCTGATGTCCCAGAAACGTATTGCACCATCACACCCCCCAGTATACAAAACCCACTCGCTGGAAGTAGACCATTCCACTGACATAACACCATCTGGCATATCATCAAAACATGACAATTTGGTAGCCTGGTTCTTTAACTAATGAATTTTGAATATGAGGAAAAGCATGAGTAAAGTAGCTTATTATCGTTCCAGTAATCATCAACTGAATACAATTCTATATAAAATTTTGATACACTTCTTTTCCAAAGAAAAAAAGAAAAGTAACATACCACGGTGACCCGATAATGTGTGAGAGAATGCCCCAGAAGCAATATCACAGAGGCGAACCTGGACATCATCAGTTCCAGCAGCAATTAACGTGTGAGACATTGCCATAGAAGACATGGCAGTTCTATAAACCTTTCCAGGCATTTTAAAATCCACAACCACCTAAAACATATGAAAAGACAAAAAATGCGTCTTAAAAATACGAAAAATGGAAGTGATATACCGTCTTAGTTAAAAGCTTAGTACCTACCTGCGAAGTATTGGTATCCCATACTTTTACGTAATGATCAAAAGAACCTGTAATGAACATCCCAGTGTCAATGGGATACCAAATGGCAGAGGATATGGCATATTTATGTCCATTTTCATGTTGCTTACGGACAGTAAAAATACACTTGTGCTTGGCAATTAGACCACTTGCCTCGTAATCGGTGGCCCGCTTAACATCAAATACAGCAGCTGAACCATCTGCTGCTCCAGAGAGCAGATATCTCCCCTCCGTCAAATCAACCTGATAACACAGTTAATAACACAACCAGCTACCAAAATATGGCTACTCTAGAAGCAGCAAACTACATAAACTAGATTCAGTCCCAGATCTTTTATATTTTTAGTGATTTCTCAGCCAAAGACTGAGAACAAAAGTCACGGATAAGAAGAGCAAGAAACATCTGAGAGAACCTGAAGGGAGTTAACGGAGCCACGATGAGGAGAAACAAAATCTTTTCGATTAGAGAGCTGGAGAGACAAAATCCGGCGGGATTTGAATCGATTGGCGAAGGAATTGGAACGAAATCGACCGGTTTCTCTGTCTTTAAAAGCCTTCCACATTCTCCTAGCATCTCGTCTTCTGATTCTCGTGGATATTACCAGACTTTATGTGTATATATACTCGAGCTCGAATCTCCCTTGTCCAGCTCCAAAACCCCTAACAAAAGCTTTGATCCTCCTCCTTTTAAAGTTTTGTGTTAGAAAAACAATGTCGCGCGATAACCAACAGCAATCGAAAGAACAAAACCAAACCACCTCAAAGAACTTGATTTCGGTATTAACCGGACTAACCGTCGGTTTTCATATCATCTTTGGATTTATTTTCCGGTATATACAGTAGTTTTAATAGCCAATTAATTTGTTGATTTAATTTTTCTCTCAATTTTTTATTTTTTTCGTAGAGTTAATAATTTACCCCAACAAAAATACATACAGTTAGTCCTAAATCTTCACTAATCCACTAAAAACAATATGTCAAAGAGAAGCATCCATATCTTTACTTGCTATCGAAGATGTGTGAGCTTATAAAAAGAATTTTGCCGAGAAACAGGGATAATAGCTAACTGAGGAATCGCATGAGCATATTGAATCTCTCAATTTTCCCAGAATCTTCTTCACTGCCTCAAAAGAAATATGAGGCTTTGGCACTCACATGATTTATACAATTTCTAACCTGCCTCTCAGAAACATAAGGATGACCTAATATTATTTGTTGACTTGTTTGTTTTCGTGTCATTGATCCACAAACAAAAATACGGGATTATTCAACATCCTACGTTTAAGAAATTTGCACAAACACGGTGCCAGGTCTCTTGAGATTTGGATATAACAAGATAGGAGATTAAGAGAGGCTAATAGAGAAAGGCAATTCCTTGGTGCTCATTTCACGCATTTTACTTAGAATCCAGAGTCTACAAATTGATACAACACCAGAACGCAATCGCCCGCGTTTGACCATTAAAATGTCCCCACACTCTTTCTATGACGCTACATGCATTAGAACTTAATCAATCTTTTAAATATTGATGATAAGAAACTACACTACCCATAGTCCATAGACATAAAGAAGCTACACGCGACCCATTAATTCAAATCACACATCCTAATACCAGATCAATTAAGCAGTCTTCACACAGAAACTGAGGCAGCCAAAGTGGTCCAGAGGCATAGCTCAAGTGTGCATAATTTATCCTCTTATTAATAAACTCAAAAAGACAAAGTAACAATTACTAACCTTCATGGATCTTACATTTCAGCTTATCATCTAAAGATTCTATACTAGTTTTAGACATGTTTCTTCGAGTCATCATGGGTGTAACAGTTTCAGTACTAAAACGCTATGAGGCATTGAAACACTCTGATCAAGCAAACTTATTTAGATGAAAATGTACATGCTTTTCATTGAACATGCCAACTCAAGAAGCCATTCTTTGGTATCAAGAACCCTACTAGTGCAATCAAGTAAAACCCTTTTCTTGATCAATCCTACTACTGTATATAATCCTATGAACATAGAGGCAATCCAGAGTCTGGCATTGATCCGAATAAGCAAAAGAGAGCATCTTGAGAGGCTTTCAATGTAAATGCCAACTCGAGCCGCTTCGTATTAAGAACAACACTTGAATCACTAGAGTAATCTTTTATCATAGAGGCAATCAAGTAAAAACCCATTTCTTGATCAATCCAAACGATCCTATGAAACACATCTCCACTATCTATTACCTAAGTTTCTGAAACTTTACACATTGATCAAATATAATGTATCCAATAATAACTGAAAACACCGAAACGGAGACCAGAAGAAATATCTAAATACCGATTAAACTATGGCTGCGATGGGAACACATCTTTCACAGCAGAAGCTGCCGTCAAATAATTGAGTGTATTCCTCAGCGTCTCCCTCTCTCTCTTTAACCTAGCCGCCGTATCTTCAAGCTCCAGTAACGCTTGCTGCTCCATCGGAGCTCCTTCAAACGTGCTTCCGACGAAGAACGAGAACGGAGTCGGAAACTGATTCTTCCTCAGATCCTGAGATTCCTTATCTGGTTTCCCATTCAATCTATTCGACAATCGAATCACTTCTTTCATCAGAACCTCAACTTCATTCGCCAATTCGTCCAGATTCTCTTCACCGGACGGTCGATCTTCAAGCCACGTCACTTTCGCGACGAGGTAAGGTTTCGTACGGACGAGATCGGTGACTCGGAATCGTTCCTGACCTTTACAGATTAAGAAGAATCGATCGTCGACTAGACGCTCGTGTTTCACGATTTCTCCGACGCATCCGATTCCAGCTGCGGAGCCTGAAACAGCGTCGGAGTAGACAACGCCGAATCTGAGATCGGATTGGAGAAGCGTTTGCATCATGACTCGGTAACGAAACTCGAAGATCTGAAGCGGGATTGTTGCGCCTGGGAAGAGAACGAGAGGTAGTGGAAATAGAGGAAGCTCGACTAAGTCATCTGATTTGGGTGGATTCGCGTTGTTGTGGTGTTTCTCGGAGAAGGAAGAGGATGAGCAACGGAAGGAGAGGAGTTTACAGCTTCGACGGTTGATGCTCCGGTAAGTAGCTGGAAGATGTAGAGGTTTAGGGTTGAAGGCGGAGAGATAAGGTGGAGTTGATTTGAAGGAAGGAGATGAGACAGTGCTTGGAAGCGCCATTAGAGAGAGTGAAGGAGGAGAGGTTTCACAAGTGAACGGCGAAATTGATTTAAGATTTTAATTGTTTCGTCTTTAAAATTAAACCTTATCTGTTTGAGAAAATATATTTCATCAGATATTTTTATTTCATAATTCCTGTGGCTAGAAATTTGTTTAGAATAGAAATAAAAATATATACGAGCCATTTGGTTCGTGTGTAAGTGTGTAGTACATGCATTTGAGACACCGGTCCACTTGGATATCATTTCGTAGTAACCATGAATTTGCAGGGGTAATTGTGTCAATATCTCTTGGTCATATATAGGTTACAAAGATGAACGGAAGAAAGAAAAAAAGGTGATCGGAGATTTTGGCTTATTCTCAGATTTGGGAGAAATGGCGGCAGAAGAGGGTCAAGTGATTGGTTGTCACACGAACGATGTATGGACTGTGCAACTTGATAAAGCCAAAGAATCCAACAAGCTGGTCTCGATTCTCACCCCTTTGTTATGCAATTCTCTTTGGTTGTATTGGATTTGGGAATTAGGTTTTTGTTTGATTAGGGTTACTGTTTCTAGTGTCAAAGAAAGCATTATGGTTTCACATGTTATGGTATAGGTTTTGATTCCGGCTAACGTAGAGTTGGAATAAACGGATTGTTAAGGAGATCACAACATTAGATGTGAGGGCAAGTGAATCATCAGTGAAACTTACGTTTTGATGTGTAAACTTTTAGAGTATTTTCTTTAATTGATTCATCTTTGTGACTTTTGTTGTGTTCCTCTTTTCCTTATTGTAGCTCAGAGTCACCCCTCTGGTAAAAAAAATCATTTTGGATTGGGTTATTTAGGATTCTGATGGTGTGATAATTTCATTGTTTTCAGATTGTGATTGATTTCACTGCTTCATGGTGTCCACCATGCCGCATGATTGCTCCAATTTTCAACGATTTGGCCAAGAAGTTCATGTCAAGTGCCATCTTCTTCAAGGTGGATGTTGATGAACTTCAGGTGAACAAATACACTTTCTTTACAAACAAATTAATCTCCTCACTCTTAGACTTTAGAATTACACTGATATATTCTATATACTTGTGATGATGTTTAACAGAGTGTTGCTAAAGAGTTTGGTGTGGAGGCAATGCCAACCTTTGTGTTCATTAAAGCCGGCGAAGTTGTGGATAAGCTCGTTGGTGCGAATAAAGAAGATCTTCAGGCGAAAATAGTGAAGCATACTGGTGTTACAACTGCGTAAATCAGTTTGAGGCATAAATAATAAGGTCTAATTTGTTTATCTTAAACTAGCTAGACATAACGGGAATAGTGCAGATTGGAGATGAAGTAGAAGTTATTGATCTCTGACTGTCATAAAACCATGCTTTTTTTATATGGTCTTTGGCTTTTGCCTAATTCATATGTTTAGGTGTTCTTTCTATACCTCCATAGACCACCACTCAGTCGAATTTTCAGATCAGTGAAATAGACTCTTGTGAATGAATTGTTCCATGCATATCATAATTTGAATATCTGAAATCTGAGGCCTTGCAAAGGTGTAAAATAATTTTGTGCGAGCAGCTGTTTCCACGTGTTATAATTTGATTGGAAGTTGAAATTCTTATCCACCAAACGTTTCATATTTTGTTGCCAACGAACCCATTACCGAGGTTCTTCGTGCTTTCTTATCTTCTTTCTTCTTCGCTGAGCTTACTCTGTAATCTTGTGAACTCTCGTTGATAATTCAAAGAGGAAACGGAGATAAAGGAGAAAACTTTAGAGCGTGTTCAAGTTAATAACAGTTCTGTCGATAATGGAAAAGCTCTTCGTACCATCATTTCCCAAAACTTTTTTGAATTATCAGACTCCAGCTAAAGTAGAGAATTCGCCTGAACTTCATCCAAAATCCAGAAAGAAAAACCTATCATTCACCAAGAAGAAAGAACCCAATATCATTCCCGACGAGCAATTCGATTACTTGTGTAGAAACGGAAGTTTGCTCGAAGCTGAGAAAGCTCTGGACTCGTTGTTTCAACAAGGTTCCAAGGTAAAACGAAGCACTTACCTCAAATTGTTGGAATCGTGTATTGATTCTGGTTCTATCCATTTGGGTCGTATCCTTCATGCTCGGTTTGGTTTGTTTACTGAACCTGACGTCTTTGTGGAGACGAAGCTGTTGAGCATGTATGCTAAATGTGGGTGTATTGCTGATGCACGTAAGGTGTTTGATTCAATGCGTGAGAGAAATCTGTTTACATGGTCTGCTATGATTGGTGCTTACTCGAGGGAGAATCGGTGGAGAGAGGTGGCGAAGCTCTTTCGTTTGATGATGAAAGATGGTGTTTTGCCTGATGATTTCTTGTTTCCTAAGATATTACAGGGATGTGCTAATTGTGGAGATGTTGAGGCTGGGAAGGTGATTCATTCGGTGGTTATAAAACTCGGGATGAGTTCGTGTCTTCGTGTTAGTAACTCGATTTTAGCTGTGTATGCGAAATGTGGTGAATTGGATTTCGCTACCAAGTTTTTTAGACGTATGAGGGAGAGAGATGTGATTGCTTGGAACTCAGTACTGTTAGCTTACTGCCAAAATGGTAAACATGAAGAAGCTGTAGAATTGGTTAAAGAGATGGAAAAGGAAGGAATTTCTCCTGGGTTAGTTACTTGGAACATACTGATTGGGGGTTATAACCAGCTAGGGAAATGTGATGCTGCAATGGATTTGATGCAGAAGATGGAGACTTTTGGTATAACTGCTGATGTGTTTACGTGGACAGCTATGATTTCGGGTTTGATTCATAATGGGATGAGATATCAGGCATTAGATATGTTTAGGAAGATGTTTTTAGCGGGTGTAGTGCCAAATGCAGTCACTATTATGAGTGCTGTGTCTGCTTGTTCATGTTTGAAAGTTATAAACCAGGGCTCAGAAGTTCATTCTATTGCTGTGAAGATGGGATTTATCGATGATGTGCTTGTGGGCAATTCTCTGGTTGATATGTATTCAAAGTGTGGAAAACTGGAAGATGCAAGGAAAGTTTTTGATTCGGTAAAGAATAAGGATGTATATACTTGGAACTCAATGATAACAGGGTATTGCCAAGCAGGCTATTGTGGGAAGGCTTATGAGTTGTTTACGAGGATGCAAGATGCAAATTTAAGACCAAATATTATCACATGGAACACAATGATCTCAGGATATATTAAGAATGGAGACGAGGGTGAGGCTATGGACTTATTTCAGAGGATGGAAAAAGATGGAAAAGTTCAGCGGAATACTGCAACATGGAATCTAATTATTGCAGGTTACATACAAAACGGAAAAAAAGACGAGGCCTTGGAACTTTTTCGAAAAATGCAGTTTTCTCGCTTCATGCCAAATTCAGTTACCATTCTAAGTCTCTTACCAGCGTGTGCTAATCTTCTTGGGGCAAAAATGGTAAGAGAGATACACGGTTGCGTATTGCGGAGAAATCTTGATGCTATTCATGCCGTTAAAAACGCTTTAACAGATACTTATGCTAAGTCAGGGGATATAGAATACTCAAGAACCATCTTCCTGGGTATGGAAACGAAAGACATCATAACTTGGAACTCGCTGATTGGAGGTTATGTTTTACATGGTAGCTATGGTCCAGCTCTTGCTCTTTTTAATCAAATGAAGACACAGGGGATTACGCCGAACAGGGGAACGCTTTCGAGTATTATTCTTGCGCACGGTCTAATGGGAAATGTAGACGAAGGAAAGAAAGTTTTCTACAGCATTGCGAATGATTACCATATTATTCCTGCTCTGGAACATTGTTCTGCTATGGTATATTTGTATGGACGAGCCAACAGACTTGAAGAAGCTCTGCAGTTTATCCAGGAGATGAATATTCAATCAGAGACACCCATCTGGGAAAGCTTCTTAACTGGCTGCAGGATTCATGGTGATATTGACATGGCAATCCATGCCGCAGAGAACTTATTCTCCTTGGAACCTGAAAATACAGCCACTGAAAGTATTGTTTCGCAGATCTATGCATTAGGTGCAAAACTTGGGAGATCATTAGAAGGAAATAAACCGAGGAGAGATAACCTGTTGAAGAAACCTCTCGGGCAGAGCTGGATTGAAGTCAGAAATTTAATTCACACATTCACGACAGGTGATCAGTCGAAATTATGTACTGATGTGCTGTATCCCTTGGTGGAAAAAATGAGTAGGCTGGATAATAGAAGTGACCAATATAATGGAGAACTTTGGATTGAGGAAGAAGGAAGGGAAGAAACTTGTGGAATCCACAGTGAAAAATTTGCCATGGCGTTTGGTCTCATTTCGTCATCCGGTGCATCTAAGACGACGATAAGGATCTTGAAAAATCTTAGGATGTGCCGAGACTGCCATGATACTGCAAAGTACGTCTCTAAGAGATACGGCTGTGACATATTGTTGGAGGACACAAGATGCTTGCACCACTTTAAGAATGGAGATTGTTCCTGTAAAGATTATTGGTAGAGTGATTATTGATTAGCCAACCACTAAGGTACGACTTAACTTAATTTCAACAGTCTTTTTAACCACATGATCACGTAATATATATATCATTCTCATATTTTTTACAGCTATAAAAAGATTATTGAGTTAGCAGCATGGCGTGGGTAAAATTAGTTGAAGTTTGAAAGCTAAATTCCAATCCTTGTAACTAACTACGGAAGTTGACCAAAGGTTCATTAGTGCGTATTTTTGTTATCTTGTGATATATGATTCTTTGAAGAATGTGATTCTTTTTTCCCCCCATGATTTCCCTTGGTAGTGGAAACCAGAATGTAACGTGTATTATGCAATTTGATTTGATATATTCCAGAAAATTCCCAACCACAAACGGAACCTTTTAATCCATCATAAATTCCCATCAAATGTCTAAGCTATGTGTTGCAGTGGTCAGCTATCTGTTTACTCGAGCTTCTTACACTTGCTTTGAGTCTTTAGAGATCATCTTAATCTGAGGATGGTATTAACATCATCTTATGTTTTCTTTCTTCAGTTTCTCTATATTAAAATTTCAACCACAAAAAGCTGATATTGCAGTTATGATTATGTGAGATTAACTTGATCTTGTTTCTGCAGAGTGTTGAAGGCAAGCCTGCATCACTTGGCCCATGGGGAGGCCAGAGTGGTCATGCCTGGGATGATGGAATGTACACCACAGTAAAGCAAATAATTATAGCCCATGGTTCTGGAATAGACTCCATACAAATTGAGTATGACAAAAACGGTAGCTCGGTTTGGTCTGAAAAACGTGGAGGAAAGGGAGGCAAGAAGTTTGATAAGGTATGATCGAGACTCTTTATCCTATAAATATTGTGTTGGTGGTTCTCAGAAATTAATCACTGTTCTCTTCTTGCTGTTTAGGTCAAATTTGATTACCCACATGAGTATCTGATTTCAGTAAATGGAACCTACGGTAGCTTTGACGTCTGGGGAACTATATGTGTCCGATCACTTACTTTCGAGAGTAACCGCAGAAAATATGGACCGTTTGGTGTTGATTCAGGTACATTCTTTGCATTGCCAAAATCAGGATCGAAGATTATTGGGTTCCATGGGAAGGCTGGTTGGTATTTGGATGCTATTGGTGTTCACACTCAACCAATTCCTAAAGAGAATAATCCTTCGTCGAAAATCCTTTTGCACTCGCATCAAAGTTTTTCTCAGGGTGATAAGAAACATGAGTACTCAGTGCTACAAGGAAGTGTAGGGCAAAACTTTGATATAGTTGTTACCCTCAGAAAGAAAGATCCAACTTTGCCTTCTTTTGAGTCCCGAGATTCCGCAGGAGCCGAGGTCACCAAACATAAGGTGATGTCAAGACTTTTCTGTTATACATTCGAAAAACAGGTCTTATTGGATTTTTACTGGTTTCTTAACAATTTTTTTTATGGAATTTGTTTTATCAGTTGGTGACAGATACTGAGAAGTCACAGTCAAAAATTGAAGGTGGCGCGAAAACATATGGACCATGGGGCGGAACCGGTGGAATCATGTTTGACGATGGGATTTATACCGGTATTCGACAAATCAATTTGTCACGCAATGTCGGGATTGTGTCGATGAAGGTCTGTTATGATTTTAGAGGACAAGCTGTGTGGGGAAGCAAACATGGTGGCGTGGGAGGATTCAAACATGATAAGGTGCGTGAATTTGAAACGATTTTTGGTCTACTTAAGTTTAATTACACTTCATATTTCACAGGTTTAAATGTAACTTGCAGATTGTATTTGACTACCCTTCAGAGGTTTTAACACATGTAACGGGAACATATGGGCCGCTGATGTATATGGGACCTAATGTGATAAAGTCACTGACTTTCCGCACCAACAGAGGAAAGCATGGACCTTATGGAGAAGAACAAGGACCGTCTTTTACACATCAAATGGACGAGGGTAAAGTTGTTGGATTCCTTGGAAGAGAGGGTTTATTTCTTGATTCCATAGGTGTTCATGTTATGGAATGCAAAATAAGTTCCCTTAAGCCATCATCTCCTCACAATGCAATTGTTCCTCATAATAACTCCGGCACTGCGCAAATAGAAAATTCCCCATGGGCTAATAAGCTAGTCCTTGCAGCAAACGGCCATGGCGAAGAGGTAACTTGTAGATTCTATCACCATGGTATTTTCCGGTTTTTCAAGTTTTCGATTTCATGAATAGCAGCCACTGTATAACAACTCTACTATGGCTCAGTTTATATGGTTTCGGTTTTAATACGTTATATATATCTTAGCCAAATTAAGACCTGTTTGATTTTTAAATCGTTCGTTTCAAGTTTGGTTCGGTTTATCTAGATTAAACACCCTAATAGCAGCCTACTTGTTGGGTAATCGTTTTCACAGGTTGATCGTGGAGTCGTCAAAGAACCAACACCGAGCGGGCCTGGACCGTGGGGAGGTGACGGAGGTCAAGCTTGGGACGATGGAGTATTTTCAGGGATCAAGCAGATATTTGTGACAAGAGGAAATGATGCTATCACTTCAATACAAATTGAGTACGATAGGAATGGACAATCTGTTTGGTCCATTAAACATGGTGGTGACAGCAATGGAGTCGCTACACACAGAGTAAACAACAATATTTCTCCTTTCACATAAAGCTACTTTTGTGTTTGATGCTTTAGAACCATTTCTAATGCTCTCAAATCTGTGTTGCAGATTAAATTTGAGTATCCAGATGAATCGATCACCTGCATTTCAGGGTATTACGGACCTCTGAACAATTCAGACCGATATAATGTTGTCAAGTCTCTGAGTTTCTACACGAGCCGTGGGAGGTACGGGCCATACGGTGAAGAAACCGGGACGTTTTTCACTTCGACTACAACACAAGGAAAAGTTTTGGGGTTCCATGGAAGGAGTAGCTTTCACTTGGACGCCATTGGAGTGCATATGCAGCATTGGCTTGGCAACAATAAGTCTTATTACAGCAGGGCTAGTTGTTTCAAGCTCTTCTGATAATCTTCTCTGCGCAACAAGAAAACATCTAACCTGGTTCCACCGACGCTTACAGTTATCCTCTAAAGAGTTGCAAATACATATTCATGCTCCTAAACGCATTGAATTTACTTTCCAGTTAAAAACACTGTTTCTATAAACAGAATAAATACGAAAACTCTATAGAGAGTGTACTGTAAAATGAAGTAATATTGGCATTTCCTTGCTAAACTTTTGTTTAATGATCCGAATTGGTTGTTCGTGAGTGAATTTTTGCATGTTGCAACACTTCTCTGAGCACAGAAGCTATTCGATGAGACATATGATGTTCCAAGAACATCTCTTTTACCCTCTCATACCCTTTCTTCCCCATTGTATTCCTCATCTTCACGTTAGTCGCCAGCTTCACAATGTTTTTGGCGAGAGGTAACACGCCATCTTTACCAGTGTTGTGCAATAGACCTGTTGTTCTGTTCACTACAATCTCCATTGTGCCTCCTGCTGCAGTCCCAAGTACAGGAAGCTTAAAGGCCATGGCTTCAATTGTTATTCTCCCAAAGCATTCTCCTCTGGCTTGGGAGTTTTGGACAAGAACGTCAATAGCTGCTAAATATGGTGCTACCTTCATTGTTTTGTTGACAAAGTGGACAATTTTTTGAAGTTTCATCTCTTGGACAAAGTTGCGTAGCTCTGTCTCAAATTTCGTCTGTGCGCTCATATCGCTTCCTACTACCACTGCATGCATTGTTGGTACCTCAAGTTTCTTAGTCTCTTTGATTACTTTAAGACTTTCATGGAACGCTCGGAGGAATAGATCTTGGCCCTTTCCTCGAGATACACCTGCATAAGAGAAGCACCAGTCAGAAAGCAAATTAACCAAAATTTTGAGTCTTTTGCAGATTATGATTCTTAAAGAAACTAAGGAAGAGAAAGAATGTAAGAAATGACTAACTATTAATAATGCCAAATAGTATGTCTTCATTCCTCACTCCAAGAGATTCTCGAACTTGCTCACGGAGAACATTCTTGGCGAAACTATCTTCAGCTACTTCCATCAACTCCTTGCTATTTCCTAGGTGCACGACATAAGTTTTAGGCATTTTAATCCTGTGTTACAACAATAAAAGAATAAACACTGTTAAGCTTATGACAATAACGTAAACTAATATATCGCAAGACTCTACAGAGAGGAAACAGACCCTAAGCGATCATGAGTTCTGTTCTTCCAGTATTCAGCTGTTGCGTGCGAATCAATCATAGCACCTGCAACAAACGGAAGGTGCTTGACTAAATCCGGTTTGAAATAGTGACCTCTCATCTCATGAATCCACCAGAGTACTTTAGGAAGAACTTTAGGAACATTGTCCTTGAGAACTGCATCAAGCCATTTCCCAGCAACAGCAGTGTTTAAAACAACCAGATCAGACTTGAGAGCTGTATCTATAGCTTTCTGACTCTTTGCTGATATCACCTGAATGATTCAAAAAAGATTGATCACTAACAATTATGATACGAATCAAAGAAAAACAATGGAGGTGGTTAGCTAAATCTGAACCTGGACTCCTCGATCCAACATCTTGTGTTCTAGAACCTTGATCACTTCATCTTCTTCAACTGGTTTCTGATTCGTGATCCAAACAACTTCAGATTCAACTCCTCTAAGCAAAAACGCCAATTCCATTAACAATAAAGGTCCACCTAAAATCATCACTTCAAGTTTAGCCATAGAGATTTTGACAAGAGAGTAACACGATCACAAAACATCACCTGAGAGCGAGAGTTCATGAGAAACAAGTAAAACGAGCTTTGATTTCATGAACTCGAGAGGATTCAACGATCCAGAAACCGATTGGATCTTAATGTCACTGTTATCTTCCTTCTCTCGGCTACATCTCTTTCCACTAACACTACAGGAATCAAAAGTAGATCTCACGAGAATCATTCCTACTGTTGATACAGATAAAACCAATAGAATCATCAGTGGCCATCTCTTCTTCTGCAATGTTGCCCACATACTCGTTGATGGCTTCGCCATTGTTTCTCTCTACAGCTTAGAATCACATCCTAGGGTTTACACAGTAACAATCGATCTCAGAACTTTCTAAGGATCTGTCGTCAGTGATGGAGAAAGCTTGGAACGAAGAAGTTTAGAGGAGAGATTTAATGGGGAAAAGCCGCTAATCAGTGTTGACTCTTTGCAGAAGTTTGCAATTCACGCCGTTTTTGTTATTTAGAAGGAAGTTGATTGCCGTTTCTCAGCAGGCCCCCGATGGAATCCTCTCTTCATATTTATAATGGGCTTTAAAAGGCCTATTTGCTAAAAGCCTAAAACTAAACTAGTTATGATGATAGTTAATGCATACTATATGGTTTTAATTCTTTTTTTTTCTTAAGCTAAGCTAGGCTTCAGATTAGTTTTGCTGATACAATTTTGGTTTGGTTTTGTTTGGTTCTAATAATGGAGAGCATAATGATTTCGATCCATAGAATATAAATGTTACAAACATGAATTTTAGTGGTGATGATCCGTCTTCATATATGGTCCAACAATGTATGTGGCAATAAATTCTTTTACTTTTTGTTACACGGCCATAACTTGTGGCTATTTATTATAAAGTTTTTTTTCGGATATATCCATGTAATTAATATATTTGACAATTGGCAAGAATTATTATACTTCAACATTTTCCTCCAAACCAAAGGTTGTTCATTTCTTACTCACACACATTTTCCTCGTTTAGCATCATCGATTCATCCTCAACTTTAAAATATGATTTACAGAACCATACGGTTTTAAAAATAATTACATCATTAATAATCTAAATTTTTAGTAGATTTAATCAATCTCTCACCAGCTAACTGCCTAATTAATTTATTTTTAATCATCATTATAAATCAAGATCCACGTGGAAACAAAAGTCAATATCATCATCTCTCAAAGACTCAAAACACATGAATAATAATTTTCCAACACAATGGTACTTGCCAAATGATTTTGTGTCGGCTGCTCTAAATCCAATCTCCAACAAACCAAAACGAAACTACTTGTTATTTTAAAAATCAGAGGAAATGGATTATATTATTAGTGTAGCTATAAAGATAATCTTTTACGTATTCTTCATTGTGGAATATGCAAATACAAACATGTAAGTGTATAACTAAAAGGTTTATAACAAAAGAAATAAAAAGACAAGAGAACTTAGAATAAAAATTGGGTATAACAGAAGAGTAAGGAGGGACTCACCAACTGGTTGTTAAGTCATTTAATCCATCAATTAAGCAATTGAGCAGACACACACCCACCTTTGTTTTATCTTCTTCCTTAAACCAGCTTATCAGGGTCAGTTTTGTAATCTCATATTCCTACCTATAATGACGTTTCTATGTTTTATTTGATGGAGTTTAATTTCCGCTACCATGCATAACTAAAAGTATATCCGTTATATCAAACATTTAAAGAAAACCTCAAAGATATTGAACTACAAAGTGCTCAAGAAGTTCTATTAAAAATGTATCGAACTTTAACTTTATGATGAAAGCAAGGTGATAAGAACAAATAGTTTAAAAAAACATTTTAGTTTGAAATCCAAATCTAGACTCTATAATTTGTGGCAGGTAATAATTTCACTATTTTGGAGCCTCACGTACACAAATCAGGAAGTCGTTAAAAGTTTCCCACGATACCATGGTAATGTACGCATTATAGATTATTTCGTTTAAATAGTTAGATTTGGTTTTTTTTTTTAATATACAAATACTAAACTTTTCATATATAAACACTCATTCCTTCAACTTTTTTCTTTTGGTTGTATTTAGTTAACTTATACGGAAAAGTAGTATGAGTCTCAAGTCAATGACAACACAACATCATTAAAGTATAATACAATCATCTATAAAAATCCATTTATTTGTGTGTGTGGAATTGTTAAGTTTTGTATGTTAAAGTCGTCATAAGAAATATTATCACGTAATCAAGAAAAGAAAATTGGTGATTTGTAAGCTCTCACGTGTTTCTCTATGAATGGTTGGCACACAAAAAAAATCATATTAATTTATCTTTACTCTAAGCATCAGAAACAGAAGCTTCTGCCGCAAAAAATTAAAAATTACAGGTAGCGGTTGTCAAATTTTTCCGGTAGTGATCATTATTTTATTTTATTGTTGATATTGCATAATAATATTTTTAAAAATTGGGTTGGTGTCTAATGTCCCAATGATAAGTTGGGTTGGTTTTATTGTTCTTGTGGACTGAAAAAAATTTGTTTATTTAAGAATTTTGCAATTATTAATCGCCTCTTTCTCTATCTCTCTCGGGATTGGGTCTCAAATCTTTTTTTGTCTTCAACTGTTCGAAACTCTTCTGCTTTTGTGTTTCCTGATTCAGCCACATCCACACTCACAAACACAATCTCTAGGTTTTTTTTCTTCCTTTTAACTTTGATTCTCTCCCTCAGGTAGTTTTTAAAAATTCAAGTTCTTGATTCTTGATTCTTGATATGATTAATCTTGTACTGTGTTTCTTGATTATTATTTTTTGTATACTTTCTGTGTTTTTTTTCTCCCTTGCTTTTTGGAAATTCTCCTACAAGAGATGAAATCATCAAGACACTTTACTTCTTTATGTAATAATTGAATCTTCTCTGCTTTTGACTCACTACGTTGAGCTACACAATTTCTTTTTACTCTGCATTTTTTTTTCCAACCTCAAATTAGGGTTTTTTTCTCCTCTCAATTTCACCTCCATAGATCGGGTATTCCTCTACGATTACACAATTCCTGTATTGGGTTTTTCTGGGTTTCTTCAGTTCTTCACGAAAAACATTTGCTTTTTATCAAGAATTTGACTTTAATCCTCCGAATAATTTGGTCCGATTCTGTTTGTTGCTTTCGAAACTGTTTATGTATGATATATAAAAAAAATGGTTTGGTGTGAAATGATTACGATGTTTTAACCTCTCTTAGATTCCATCAGAAATTTTTAAAATTCCACACCTTACACGACTCTTCTTCCTCTTATTTTTTTGCAGGATCTCATTTCCCGACCAAACTCATCGAACTAAGAACTCACTGTAATAAAACTTTTAAAAGGTGTAAACACCAATGGCAGTTTATTACACAAGTAATGTCGGTTGTTACCAGCAAGAACCAATCTTTCTCAACCATCAACAACAAAACCAACAAGCTTCTTCTTCATCCGCCGCCGCTTCTTTCACCGTCACCGGCGGCGATACTGTTCGAAACGAGATGGTTTTTATCCCACCAACCACCACAGGAGACGTTGTAACAGGAAACGGTACCGTTTCAAGCAGCGATCTAAGCTTTCACGATGGTCAAGGACTGTCTTTGAGCCTTGGTACTCAGATCTCTGTTGCTCCGTTTCACTTTCATCAATACCAATTGGGGTTTACTAGTCAGAATCCTTCAATTTCAGTCAAGGAAACGTCACCGTTTCATGTGGATGAGATGAGTGTGAAGAGCAAAGAAATGATCTTGTTGGGTCAATCTGATCCTTCCTCTGGTTATGCTGGTAATGGTGGGAATGGCTTCTACAACAATTATCGGTATAATGAGACATCAGGAGGGTTTATGAGCAGCGTTCTGCGTTCTCGGTATCTTAAACCTGCTCAGAATTTGCTTGATGAAGTGGTTAGTGTCAAGAAAGAACTAAACCAAATGGGGAAGAAGAAGATGAAAGTTAATGACTTTAACAGTGGTTCTAAGGAGATAGAAGGAGGAGGTGGTGAGTTATCGAGTGATTCGAATGGGAAATCGATTGAGTTATCTACAATTGAACGTGAAGAGCTTCAGAACAAGAAGAACAAGCTTTTAACAATGGTTGATGAGGTAACTAACTTACATTTCATAAAACTACCTTTGGTTTATAACAGGATTGATGGTGATTTGGTTGTTGTGGATGTGTTAATGGTTGCAGGTAGATAAAAGATATAACCAATATTACCATCAAATGGAAGCATTAGCTTCATCATTTGAGATAGTAGCAGGACTTGGATCAGCTAAGCCTTACACATCAGTTGCTCTCAACAGAATCTCTCGCCATTTTCGTGCTCTTCGCGACGCAATAAAGGAACAAATTCAGATTGTTAGAGAAAAACTTGGGGAGAAAGGAGGAGAGTCGTTGGATGAGCAACAAGGAGAGAGGATACCAAGGTTGAGGTATTTAGATCAACGGTTGAGACAGCAAAGAGCTTTGCATCAACAGCTTGGAATGGTTCGACCTGCTTGGAGACCTCAAAGAGGTCTTCCTGAAAACTCTGTCTCTGTTCTTCGCGCTTGGCTCTTTGAACATTTCCTTCATCCGTAAGTGTTTCTTCTCTCACAAGTCACAAGTCACAATCTTTCAATCTCCCAGTACAAAACATTTAGAGAGACTCTATGTTTTTCTTCTGTTTTTTTTATTTGTAGATATCCGAAAGAATCTGAGAAAATCATGCTTGCAAAGCAGACAGGATTGTCAAAGAACCAGGTATAAACCAAGCTTTTGGTCTTCACTTAAAATTTGCACCCTTTGTGTTCTGCTTGAATAATTCTGGTTTCTCTGCTAAATGATTAGGTTGCTAATTGGTTCATAAACGCGAGAGTTCGTCTGTGGAAACCGATGATCGAAGAAATGTATAAAGAAGAGTTTGGTGATGAATCTGAGTTACTAATCTCCAAATCTTCCCAAGAACCCAACAGCACAAACCAAGAAGACTCCTCATCGCAGCAGCAGCAGCAGCAAGAGAACAACAACAACAGCAACCTCGCTTATTCATCTGCAGACACAACAAACATTGTCTTCTCATCAGAAACCAAACCAGATCGTGTTCTAGGCAATGATAACGACCCACAGCAACAACAGATAAACCGCTCATCGGATTACGACACTCTGATGAACTATCACGGGTTTGGTGTTGATGATTACCGTTACATTAGCGGAAGCAACCAGCAAGAAAGCAGATTCTCCAATTCCCATCACTTACACGACTTTGTTGTGTGATATTATCTGGTTCTTCTTGGTACAGAGGAGATGATTCTTGAAGCGCAAGAAATGTGCTTTTGCATTTTTATAGTATTAGGCATAATACACCCATTCTCTATGGATTATATAGTAGATGTGTAGGTTGCTTTTGTGTATAGTAGACTCTTAAGCCAAATATTGATATGTGTGTATAATAATATTCACGGTGGTATAAAGGATACTTGCAAGTGTGAAAAAATCTGAACTTGAGACTTTTGTGGTAAATGTTTCACGATTCTTTATAGTATATATCACTGGACTGTAAAAACGAAATGCAGTCCTTGATTTTGAAAACAAAACGGCACGTAGTTTCTTTGTACTGTGAATCAGTTAAAGTACAACAGACCTTGGAGTCTCTCAGTCCTCCGATTTCAATGGCGGTTTTTCAGTTACCAAGTTTGTCACCGGAGATTCCTTTCCGTTTTACTCCCACACCACTTAAATTTTCAAATCGTAGGAGAATCAACTTTTTCCGGCCATTATCAGCAACCGACGATTCTCGATCCGGTGCACCAGATCCAGAATCGCCGAACCAAATGTTCATTCTCGGGATGGGATTCGTCGGAGGTTTTTTTGCGCAACAGCTCAAAGAATCAGACTGGTCTGATATCTCAGTTTCTCTCCTTATCTCTATATCTATCTATTTTCATCTTTCTCCGATGGTGTTAACAATTTTGGAGGTTTAGGGTGGTTTCAGGGACTTGCAGGAGTGATTCTAAGAAGAAAGAATGGGAAAAGAGAGGAATTAATCTTCATCCATTTTCTGCAGACTCACCTGAGTATTTGTTTTAATCAGATCTTCAATGATGGTAATCTCTAAAATCTGAGTCTTAAACTCTTTTGTTTGCTTGTTAATCAGATGGAGCTTGCTAGATTCAGTGAAAGATTACACTCATCTACTCATTTCCATTCCTCCTTTAGCTGACATTGGTGATCCGGTTTGCTTTCTTCTCCAGCTTTTATCATTAGAGCTTAATGTGATTTCTTATTTGATAACACTGTCTTAACTGTGATGACTTCCAAAAGATGTTGCGGAATGTAGAACTTGTGAGAGACAAGCTTTCGAGTGGAAATCTTCGATGGCTTTGTTATCTCTCATCAACAAGTATTTTCCTTTTTAACTTTCCTCATTACATCAATGCTTCTGCTTCCACAGTAGACAGGAACTTACAATACTTCTCTTTGATGCTTGCAGGTGTGTATGGAGATTGTGGTGGTGCGTGGGTCAATGAAAAGTAAGTTTCTTTCTTCCAAGTTTCATCTCTTTTGTTCATGATAGATAAGGTCGTTCCTTCATATTGCAGTCATCTCCCAAATCCTAAAACTCAGTCAGCCAAAGTGAGATTAGCTGCAGAACAAGGATGGTTAAGCTTGGGTCGTGATCTTGGGGTTTCGACTCAAATACTTCGACTTGGGGGTATTTATGGACCTGGTCGAAGGTTGTTTACAGCTTCTGATTGTGTATGTAGTGCTTAAACAGGCTTTAAAACTGATTCTCAAAAGGAACGTTTCTTGCTGCAGTGCAATTGATACCTTGTTAAAGCAGGAGCGTTTGTCTGAAGGTCAAAAGAGAAGAGCGTCCCGTAAATTCACGTCGAGAGTTCATGTTGAAGATATATGCCAAGTTCTTAAAGCTGCCACTGAAAAGCCAGCATCAGGGTTTGTGTATCCCTCTTCATCTATGATCATTCTTTTGTGATGGATGATTGAACCATTGAGACGGATGAATCAACCATTTTGGCAGGGAGATCTACAATATTGTTGATGATGATCCGGCAGCAAGAGAAGAGGTGTTTGAATATGCCTTGGAGTTGATCGAGAAACGTTGGCCGGGGAATATCACCACAAAACCATTTCCATTTCTGTATGAATCTCGGGAGGAAAGTTCATTGAGAGGCGAGAAACGAGTCTGCAACGAACGCATGAAGGATAAACTAGGAGTGAAATTGTTATATCCTTCGTATAAGTCAGGACTGCAAAGCATAGTCGAGAACATGGACAACCGTTTTTGAGCACACCACAGGACTAAATTCCGCTGATCTGAATCTTTCCTGTGGAGAATTAGGGACTCTTTAGTAAAGATAGATTTTTAGTTTATCCTTTTTTGTTTCTTCTGCATTCTACAAAATGACAAGTTTGTTTCATTGGTACACATATTTTCCCCATGTGACATTTAAACATGGAATAAAAGTAAAAAGGGATACAAAATGTTTAAGGGAGCTTTTCTCTAATCCAAAGCCAGTCCTATTTTATGTCATGTTGCCTGATTAAGGCCCTGAAATGCGGAAAAAGAAGTGTTAGCAGTTGAGAAACTTAACTTTGTTTAGATGGAAAGTGAACATATTGAGTCTCGTATGGATATTTTACCTCAACGCTTGAAAAAGAATGACTTAATCTTTTATTACTATGTCTGGACCAAAAGCTCTTCTTCGAGGTAGAATCCCTGGCTTTACTCCACTTGGTGCTGACGGAACCGAAGTGCCATTTCATAAAAGACTTAGACGTGGAGCCTTTGGTATTCGAACTAGGATCCATCTTCAGACCTTTTCCTTCTCGTTTCCCTAGATTCTGGAACATAAGATCCTCACATTCACTGCGGACATAACTATCTACCACACGGTTCTTACACCTTTTGTAACTCGTTGCCTTCAATTCTGCCTCGGCTTTTAGAGCTTTCCTCGATAATTTAGTAACCTGTGTCTCTGTGCATATGGGACACGTAGGATCATACTTCTCTGTTTCATTTGTCATTGTCTCTAAGCATGCCGCATGGTAAACATGGCCGCACGCTAGAACAGCAGGAATTGGAAGGTCAAACCTGGCAACTGGAGACCTTTCAGTTAAAAGCTTTGAGCAACGCCCACAAGTCTGCTGATCAACAGAAGGGGAGCATGAGAATCTGCTACTACTACACCCACTTAGTCTTCGTCGTCCGGAACCTAAGTGCTCATTATCAAAAGACCATCTCTCCCTTTGAGACTGAGCCACGAGCTCACAAAAGGCGTTTATGGACCAGCCACCTTCAGAAGAAGCAAAATGGGACCCAGTGGCAGTGTCATTACTACAGGTCGAAAGCACAAAGGACGACCTTCCTTCAGATGTTGAGTAATTATTGGGAGATTTCAATCCCAAAGTTTGACTATCAGAAACCTGCCTAAACAACTGCTGCCCAGGTGAACCTCGAGCACGTCTAGACGGAGTTGATCTGGGAGGAAGTGAATGTGTGTGAGCTGAAGGAAGATCAGAGACCGAGGTGGAACTTGACGGATTTGGTAAAACTGATGAAACAATATCTGATGAGTCAACTATATTCTTCACCTGAAGAATTAAAAGACGAGAGGGTTAAGAGACTCTGAAGGGACGAAAAGAGACTCTGATTGGAGTAAGTAATGATCTCACCTCAACACGAACAGGACTTGCCAAGGATACATCTGCCCAGAGAAAATAGATGCATGAGAGACAGGAAAAAAATCCTTCATTACAGTAAGAAAATAAAGCTGAAATGATCTCTACCAAAAAATGAAATGTCTCTCGATCTAATCCTACCAAATAAATGTTGTTACCCCTTTGACTGGATTGAGTAGACTGGAAAAGAACATCCACGAAGGAACTAAAATCGACTCAACAGTATATTCCCAAACAATGAAACTGAAAGTTCTACACTTTCCCCACAAAAAAAGTGTTTGAACGAACATACCTGAAGGAGATCGAATCGCCAAACTTGTACCCGCTAAAGGAGCTGTAACCATCGAAGCTGTGCCCATCTCTGAGTCTGCGGATTTCTGAGAGCCAAGAGTAGCTAAACCCCCAGTTTCAGATGACGGAGGTCCTCTCTCTAAGCCTAACGACAACTTATCGATGTCAATACCTCTACTCCCAACATTATGATTAGATGAATCTTTAATCTCATCAGCTACACGCCTCCTGTTGTCCCGTCGAAAACTCCACGATGGTGAACACACTGAATTATCAATAGCTCCACTGGGAACATTTCTGTCCTTTGCAGCCACACAGCAAACAGACCCCATAATCCTTAAAAGAGAGCTGTAATGAATATGTCTTACACAATCTCCATTGGTGGTGCTTCCTAATCTACCACTGAAGAACTTATCACAGTAGCAAACCACAATTCTGCATATAAACAAACAGAATGTGAACTTCGAATCAGAGCCATTATAATACATAGAGGTGAAGGCAGAGACCTCAAAATCTAACGCAGAAATCATCAATGGAACGGAATTAAAGTAAATACAATAGATGATTCTAAAATCCGGGGGTTCACCAGGGACTCACCAGAGCAACTAGGGTTCCGCAGGATTGAAACGAGGTATATGAAGATGCGGCGGAATTCGAATCCAACGGCTGAGAGAGATTTCAATTACTCGACGGAGATGGCCGCCGATCTGAGAGAGAGAGAGACGGAGGTTGGGTGCGTCGCAGGGAAATTGTGCCACGTCACCCTTCCTCTCTTCTTTTTCTGTTCTCTGTTTTTCTTGTGCTACTATTTGTTTTTGGTCAAATTTTACTTTTTTGGTCAATTTGTTTCTTTTTTTTTTACATAACAATTTTTTTTTTTTTTTTTTTTAA
>Ga0041059_1000380_pt1 | contig 32713 bp, 27 predicted proteins | sample AraColnosormetaG_FD_56232 | JGI IMG/M metagenome (GOLD analysis project Ga0041059, IMG submission 56232) | Arabidopsis roots microbial communities from North Carolina, USA - Col MF nosort | ecosystem: Host-associated > Plants > Roots > Unclassified | place: USA: North Carolina | collected...
AAAAAAAAAAAAAAATGCTAATATAGCCGTCAAATAATTTTTGTTGCAATCGTCAATAGCCACCGATTAAGACGGTGGTCAACTTGTTAGTGGATATGGCCACGATTAGGTGGTGGCACTCAGTTGCAAGATAGCCACTGTTTTTCATATGGTCATATGTATGTGTATTTGTGGCCAAATAATTAAGACCAATTTGCTAAGGCCAAAAAGTGATTCGTTTAGTCATTGCTATTGTTCGGATCCTTTATATTGAAGTTGGAGAATGATTAACCAAAGCTAAAATCACCCAAATGGCCAAATCGTACCAGCAATCAATGCATGATTTCTTAACTCTTGTTTCTAAAACTATGATCATCCGACAATTCTCAATTTATCGAAGATTAGTTAAATGGATTCTGCATCTGACGGTTTGGTTAAGTCATGTTTTATTTTGTTCTCGTATGATGTAGGAAGAAGTCAAAATGTATCACAACACAACACAACCAGGGGTATCTTAATAGATGATGCACATAGAACAGAACGTTTTTTTTTTTTGTGTGTGATAAAGAAGATTACAGAAACGTTACACTACTGTCTTTACACACTTGAGACATATTTGCTATATCGCTGAAGAGAGAAAGATTCCGACTTTGTAGAAGAACAAAGCCCTAGTTTGGCCTTATACAACAATTAATGTAGGTCAAGATCCTCTTCTTCTTCTGCATGGTAATTAAATTAGTAATGTTAGAGAGACTTATGACGGTGACAACATGCTTCCTCTTAATACATTTCACATATTGCATAATGCTTCGTATAACAAGGTGATTTCGACTGTTATACAAACTAGAGATGGAGTTTTCATATTCGCTCTAGAAAAGCAGTGTACATTTCGTTCATGTTTGCCTCTTCAAAGTTTGGAGGCTCCAAGCAAAACAAATTTATGTAACTCCCAACATATAGTTAAAACATAATGCAAAGATTATAATATGATTCAGACTTTTAGTTGGTTTAATTATATTTTTATCTAACAATAGAAGTAATGAAATTTAGCTTAGGTGGGAATATAATGTTAAAATATGGTTGCTTATTGAAATGTTATGGAAAAAATGCAAAAAAAAAAACAAAGTTTTCCTAACAAATAAAAAGAAAGTAGAAAATGGGAAAATGGAAACGAACTATAAATTCATTGTTCGAACAAAACACATCATTTCAAAACCATGGAAACAAACTGCAAGCCAATACACTATAACATCAAATTTAAAGATACACTATCATTACATATTCATAAATGAGACCTGATACTATGATGCATGTATTAACTCATAATTAAGTTGAATAACATTCATGGTTCAATTATGTCTCTGAGTTAAGAAAGAAATGGAATGAAATATTCTTTTTAGGCGCATGCAAAAACACAAAACAAACAAAAGACGCAAAGAGAAAATCAATTCCTGAATTGTTATACCACCTTGTGATGATCCATGCGCGTTGACTAAGGGGAAAAGGATCATCACAAGGTGAATATGAACCAAAGAATCCATGGAAGAGTAAGTAGAGAGAGATAATTTAATTACCATGACAGGGTCATCGTCTTGAGTTTCATGGCGATGGTGAAGTTGTTGGTGGTTGCGACGAACACTTACCATGAGTTCTTGTTCGCTTCCCAAACTAGAATGTCTTACACCAGCTTTGTTCTGCTTCCTGTTTGCGCGAGCTTTAGAAAAGACAACCGAGTAGTTTGTAGCATCATTTGGTCCTTTTTGGTCCCACCCTCCGAACTGTGGAACTGGAGTCCATGCAGCATTCTGTATCCAAGAATAAAACTCGTTAGATAAACATATAATTTGCTTAGGGAACCAAATATTTCCGGAAAAAAAAAAAAGAACAATGAGATCGATGTTGAGATTGCATCGGTTAATTTTCCCCATTCTATAAAACGCGCATTAACCGATGAAAGCTCAACATGTCTCGATTGTAACTCAGACATCATAAAGATCGATGATTTAGTAATAGTTGGATAAAAGAAAAGAAACAAGATTTTATAAAAAAATTAGAGAGCATGCCTCCCTTCTTTTATCCATAAATAGATATTGCTTGGTTTAGAAGAAAGATGTTCTTAAACATTGATGAAGGTGTTCATGACGAGGAGGAGAACGATCTCTCTTGTAAAATTCCACTTTTTCCTTTATAGTACAAATTGTTTGAAATCACGATTTCATAGGAGCAGATTTAGGAGGTTTCTAAACTTGGAGGATCTCAAGCAATGGTGTTCCTTTATGTCCGGGGGATTTTTTAATACTAACTTTTGGCATCCTATTGGAAAAGGCTGTTAGGGGTCATGAAGACTTCTAAGCAAGTAGAAAGTTGTTGAGGTTGAAATGTCAATCTTAGTGTACTTTCATCATATCGTTACAAGAATTCGAATGGATAACGATGAAAATAATTAGTGTTTGCTTCACACAATTGGATTAGCTTTCTGATGCTAAAAATCAATAACTCTGTTTGAAGAGAACAATTAAATTGTGAACTTGTTTTGCTCATTTGTATAAATGAAGTTTTATAACTTCCTTGATTGGTATATATATGTTCATGAAGGCACATGAAGACTCTGAATATTATATACATGCATGAGTCTTATTACATAGTCAGAGTATCTAATATTAATTTATTAGAGAGTGAGCTTTTTCTTTAAAACATTAGATAGAAAGTAACGTCCTTATGAGCAATCTCCATTCCTCAGGCGTCGGTATAGATCCAAGTAACCCGGTGACTCTGGTCTGATTAACCTGCATAGACAAAATGGAACAGAATGTATTGCCAAAGGGAATTGGAGATTGCTCATAAGGATGTTACTATCCGCGGCGAGAGCATAAAAGTCCCGCAATATATAATGGTAAGTAACATGTTTCTTCTGAGGTAGAAATTTTGGGAGAAAAGAGTGAGTACCCGTGCCGAAACAAGAAGTCAATAATGACCAGGGAACAACTGTCCTTAAAAAAACTAGTCTTCCGAACCACATTAGCAACTTGAGCGACTGGAATCAACCTGAAGCTGTCAACTTCTCCATCTGCAATGTAATTAAGATTACTATGCTATGACAAAGTATATCTACCTGTCTATCTGAGCAAGATTACTGATTGCTTTACTAGTTATTGCCTAACCTTGATTTGTGGGAACAAAATCTTGAGGGAGTTCCAAATCATAACAAAACAGCACATCACGTGTGAAACAGTACCGATCGATATCCATGTAGGAAACAACACCGACCGCAATCGCCCTTTAAGAATACACAAAAATGCAAGAGGTTGGAAAATATCAAGAGAGCTATATAGGTACTACTTTGTTAAATACTGAGCAGAATGTACACATACACTTGGGTGAATCAAATAATGTGGCATCCACCCCAAAAACTTTTTGACCAGCTGGGACCAAATTTTATTTAAACTATTAAGTCATAACTATCTTGATTTTTAAGCGAATTTTTTATGAAGTTTTTAGTTCAAATCATAGTAAAAGGTTGTTGCAATATACTGATGATATTGTACACAAGGAATTTGCTGAGATACATATTTTACACAAGGAATTAGCACTTTCGTAGCCTTTTTTAGTTTTAGAATTTTTTTGTGTGGACTTGGGCAAATATGCCTTTCCAACACCACATAAAGCATGGCTCAGTGTCTTACCTATCAGCCAAGACTTTGGAAATCCCAGCTTCCTCTTCGCATTCCTTTACTAGATTCTCACAAACGCTAATCCCGTGAGGCTATGCACCAAATGACCGAATAAAAATGTGCATTTCGATTCCCTCAAATAAGAATTATTATTATCTGGTATATATAGGACATTCTACAACATGATGTATAATCGACAAGTAAATGAGAAATCTTACCAATCCTCCAGCAACCAGATGATCAAGTTTTCCTGGATAAGTGGATTTTGCTAGACTTCTTTTACCTATCCATAGAAATTTTTGTCCATCTCTTTCTACATACCCATTCACATGAATTGCGTAACCCTAGATCAGATGTAACAAGTGAGCGAGCCATGCACGTAAATATTTCCATTATAAAAGAGCAGATTTCACAGCAAAACATCTAAATTGGTTTAACCTTCAATCCAAAATAAGGAGCAGCAGCACGCTCTATAGAAAAAAAGGCAGGAGCATTAAACGATGGCTTCACAGGATATAGCTGGTGAAAAAAGAAAAATAAAATAAAAAGATCAACAAATAAAGACAACTATAGAATCATAGAACCAAAACATGGACCCATACCTCATTTCGTATCCCAGGGATGATTCCTTTGTTACCCAATATTTTGATCACATGTGCAACTGCTCTGGTTCTTTCTTCAGGCTTGTCAAGCATCATGTTAAGCGTTACATGGCCACCATATTGTGAAAATGTAAAGATATCATTAAAGTCCCTCAAGTACTTTGTAAATCTGTTCAACGTATAGACAAACCACACTTAGAGTACTCAAAATTCTGCCAAAAATAGCTTTATATATATAGTTGAGCAAGAATAGTTACCCCTTGTGAATATAACCAACGATTTGTTCCTCTATAACAAATGGAATGAACTCACCTAACTTCTCCTGAAAAACGTATGGCAAAAAAAGTTTTTGAACTTCATAAAAACTATAAAAATAAAAGGACTTTTTATTTTTTTTTCACTTTCCTAGAAACTATACAAGTATCAAACATTCAATTCAGTGGACTTACTAATCCACGATTACAGCGGTCGACTTTCTCGAGAAATCCGGTGAGATCGGAGGAGTTCTGAGGCACGTATTCTTTTCGACTGTTCTCAAAAACATCGTTCCAGGTGAATGATGGGCTTAAAGGAACAGTTTCAACTGATAAAACGCGGGAAATATGTAGCGGAGGAGACCTCGAACTCGAACTCGAACGCCACTGTAGAGTGGGTATAAGCGCGTGGGAAGAGAATAAGGAGGTGGGAGTGGGACAAAGTGAGCAAAATGCAGATGCCATGTCTGTGGAGGAGACACAATGCTGTTCTAGCTTGGGATGCAAGGCGTTATAAATACAGATGATTAAGTTTTTTGAAAAAAAATCTCATGTGTCGCGCTCACAATAACTTCACATGAAAAATATTTCAAAATTAGTATATTCTTATAATTGATGTTTGTATTTGTCCAAGATCTTAGCGTAGATTCATAGATTCATTGATTCCTGATATGCTCAGCGGAGGGGACCTTGAAGTCGAGCGCCATCAAAGCAAAATCCAGATGCCACTTGGACGGAGGAGACACAAAGCTGTTCTTGTCTAGGATGCAAGACGTTTTAGATACGGACAAGTAAGTTTTTTGAACCTATCTCTTGTGTCGCACTCAAAATACCTAACTTTTTTAGTTAGCTTAAACAAATACAAAACTTTTCATTTATTAATTGCCTAAACTTTTTAAGAAATTGCCTGAAAACCAAAAAATATTATCACTTGATTTTGCTGTTAAGTGTTGCCCAAAGTCTTCATTTATAACCCTAAACATGATTTCACTCTCAAGGTCACTTGAACTATCCTTGACAAATTATCATTTGTAATCTTCCACTAACGAGAAGAGTTAGTCGTACCATTCTGCCCACTAAAATCAAAGTTGGGAGGACAAGCAAGGCTCACATTAGAGCTGATCCGTAGAGAGAATGTTGCGATCTTTGCATCAACCATGATTTCACAGTCAAAGTATGGAACATTAATCGAGAAACTTGTATATTGATCGAGAAAGAAGATAATGATCACAGTGCGATTTACTAGTTAAGCAATTACAGTGTGTGATCCCCTAATCTCGGCTAGGTTTCCAACAATTCACTAAGCTAGCCTTCAATTCCATGTGAGCTCATTAGCTTCCGGTTAGCTCAAACCAGAAATCACAACTAATAGAGAAGCATTTTCCCTCGTAGTCTCATAGTCTAGAACAGAACAGGAGCTAAAATGTACAACTCTAAACGTGAGTTTGTTTTGCTCGCTCTCTGTATAAAAAATTGTATTCTTTGGACTTCATTATGTTCATGAAGGCACCTGAAGTGACCCAGCAGACTCTGAAATAAAATGCAATACATTATATATACGGATGAACCTATTACACAGCCAAAGTATCTAATATTAATTCATAGAGTGAGGTTTTACTTACAATCATCAGATAGTAACATCCCTATGAGCAATCTCTATTCCTCAGGCGTTGGTATAGATCCAAGTAACCCGATGATTCTGGTCTGATAAACCTGCATAATAGACAAAATGGAACATAATGTGTTCAGGGGCGAGAGCATTAAAATCACGGAACATTAACGTAAGTAAATTGTTTCTTTTAAGGTAGAAATTTTGGGAGATAGGAGTTAGTACCCGTGCCGAAACAAGAAGTCAATAATGACAAGGGAACAGTTCGCCTTGAAGAAACTAGTTTTCTTAATCACACTAGCAACTTGGGCTACTGGAATCAACTTGAAGCTCTCAACTTCTCCATCTGCAATGTAGTTTGGACTACAATGTTATGAAAGAGTCTCTCTAAGCAGCAATTCAGAATTACTCATTGCCTTACTAGTGATTGCCTAACCTTGATTTTTGGGAACAAAATCTTCAGGGAGTTCCAAATCATAACAAAACAGCACATCACGTTTGAAACAGTACTGATCGATGTCCAAATATGAGACAGCACCAACCGCTATTGCCCTTTCATAAACATAAAATGCAACAGGTTGAAATCATCAAGAGAGCCTATACATACTACTTTGTTCAAGACTGCAGAGTATGTCTTACCTATCAGCAATGGCTCTGGAAATCCCAGCTTCCTCTTCACATTCCTTTACTAGATTTCCACCGCAGCTAATCCCGTGAGGCTATGGTTCCCAGCGAATGATGAAAGGAAACGTGCATTTCAATTTCCTCTAGTGAGAATTATAATCACTAGTATAGACTTACTGTATCATGATGAATTTACTTTCATCATCAGCAGACAACCATGGATAAGTATAAGACTAAGATAAATCTTACCAATCCTCCAGCAACCAGATGATCAAGCATTCCTGGATACGTGGATTTTGAGAGACTTCTCTTACCTATCCACAGTAATTTCTGTCCATCTCTTTCTACATACCCATTCATGTGAACTCCGTAACCCTATATCAGATAACTCGCATAAGGAACGCAAAGCAAAACCAGGAAAAGAAAACGGTACACATGTATTGATGGCAAAGCATATAATTTGGTGTTCATGGCTACAAGCTTAACCAATTCAGTGGAGTGTGGTTTTACCTTAATTCCGAAATAAGGAGCAGCAGCACGCTCTAGAGAAAAAAAGACCGGGGCATTAAACGATGGTTTCACAGGATACAGCTGGTGAGAAAGAAAAATTATCAACATAAATGAAGCATCATTAGAGAGTTAGGAGATCAAACCAAAACATAGACCCATACCTCATTACGTATTCCTGGAATGATTCCTTTGTCACCCAATATTTTGATCACATCTGCAACTGCTCTGGTTCTATCTTCAGGCTTTTGAAGCATCAGATTAAGCGTTACATAGCCATCAACACGGTCAGGACAAGAACCATTTTGTGAAAATGTAAAGATATCATGAAACTCCCTCAAGTACTCCGTAAATCTATTCAATGTAGACAAACAAGCATCAAAATCCAAGATTCTGCTAAAACTAGTTTGTGAATGAATGCATAAAAGAGAAGTCTAATTTGTACAACCTCAAGTTTAGAATCACAGAAGCAAGAACAGTTACCTTTTATGAATATAACCAACGATTTGTTCCTCTATAACAAATGGAATGAACTCACCTAACTTTTCCTGAAAAACGTATAGCAGAAAAGTTTTGAACTTTATAAACAGAAAAGAGGAAAAGCTAACATTTTTATTGAATTTCAGCTTTCCTTGGTCAATCTCACTCTCCTAGGAACCGATACCCTAAAACCATTCGATTTAGTAGGACTTACGGATCCGCGATTGCAGCGGTTGATTTTCTCGAAAAATCCGGTGAGATCGGAAGAGTTGTACTCTGCCCGACCGGTCTCGATTACGTCGTCCCACGTGAAGGATGAGCTTATCGGAACAGTTGTTGCAGCTGATAAAGCGCGGGAATGACGCAGCGGAGAAAGGGACATAGAACTGGAACGCCACCGTAGAATGGGTAGAACGCGCCGTGTAATCGCGTGGGACGAGAATAAGGAGGTGGTGACAGTTAGAGCCAGTGAGCAAAACCCAGATGCCATTTTCGATGGCTGTGTCGAGTTTGGAAATCAAGAGTTATTATATACGGATGACCAAAATCGGAATCGAGTATACTCGATATTGAAATGCTTGATTTTTAGTCACGGCTCGGTACTGTTCGGTAAAAAGCACTGGTAAGTAGTGATTATTAACAAACGCAAATGGCAATATCGTTTTCGTTAAATAGTTTTGTCTTTCCGCGCTATAGTTTTGGTCACGGCTCGTTTGATTGGTAACAATCTAACAATTGCTCCCACCTATTACTCTATTAGTATACGTCCTATTGCTATTATTTTGTGTTGTTTGGAAAAATATTTATAGTTAAATAGTAGTAGTAGTTTTTATTTATGAATTTGATAAACGTGGAACATATGGTTGAGTTGACCGATTAGTTCTTTTCTTTTTTGAATGCATATGTTGACTGGTTCTAATTATTAGTACTGTTTACTTTGGAGTTTTGAATATTGATAACAAATATATTTTATAAGCATTGATTTACTGTCACGGCCAAAGCTACTTATGATTGATTTCAAATACCGTCTAAATGTTATTGTCCATAAACATGAGAACAAGATCAAGTGATCACCTGTAAAAGTGGCATTTTTCAAAATTTCTCTTAATTTTTTATTTTTCTTTCTTTCTTATATATATAGTAAGACTACTACAAGATAAAATTTGAAATACATATAAACCAGTAAATCACAAGGTTATTGGTTTCTACTAGACATATCTATCTATCTTAATCATATTATCAATCCATATAGATCAAATGCCTCACTAATTATTGGTTTGTACTAGAGATATCTATCTTAACGTAACCTATATAACATGTGTATGAATGGTGGATTATGAAAAGACTAATCTTTTTTTTTATTATATCAAAATCCTTAGAGATGCGACAAAACACAAAAGCCAATCCATGACACATTATTGTGTTTTAAACTTTTAATAACACATGTTCTTGTTCAATAAGAAACCAAAAAAAAATATATTTTATTTTGAGAAAGTTAGTATTTGTGAGGAAGGAACAATAAAAGAGAGAGAGAGTGGTGGTGAGTCTGATTGTGACCGTGTGACTGTCTTTTACAAATTGGGTTATCACCTGACTCCACAATAGAGAGAACCCAAAAACCAAAAAAAAAGAGTCTCTCTTTGCTCTCACCACACTAAGAAAGAAGAAGCGAGGGAGAAGGAGACTTTTTGACTCTTCTGCTTCTTCTCCTTTCTCTCTGTCACTTATTTCCCCTCTTTGCTTCCGTCGATTCATCCCAATCTGATCATCTCTTTCTCCGGTTAAGGTCTCAGGTTTGTGTTTCCCCTTTCTAATTAAAGCTTCATCCTTTTTGGGTTTCACCTGATTTCATTTGCTAGGGTTTACTTATCAGCTCTTCAATTTCTAGGGTTCTTAATTTCGTTGCATTTTTTGTTCTCGATCGTTTGTTTTGCCCTTTTATCAAATCGAATTTGTCTTGCTGTAAGTTTTAGGGATTAGTGAGAGTCTTTAATTCCTTAAATTGGAAAAATTTGGAGATGAATTGATAAAGTTTTAAGCTTTCTTGATTTGGAAAAAATGACATGTTTGCGTTTGTGAGTGATTTAGTTGTTTGATGAAATCTCAGGACTTCTCAGATTCGAATTATAAATGGGAAATTGTTGTGCGAGCCCGGGTTCGGAGACTGGGAGTAAGAAGGGGAAACCAAAGATCAAAAGTAACCCGTTTTATAGTGAAGCATACACTACGAATGGATCTGGAACTGGGTTCAAGCTCTCTGTTTTGAAAGATCCAACAGGACATGATATATCTCTTATGTATGATCTGGGGCGTGAGGTTGGTCGCGGAGAGTTTGGTATTACTTACTTGTGCACTGATATCAAAACGGGCGAGAAGTATGCGTGCAAGTCTATATCAAAGAAGAAGCTTAGAACAGCTGTGGATATAGAGGATGTTAGGAGGGAAGTTGAGATAATGAAACATATGCCTAGACACCCAAATATCGTGTCGCTGAAGGATGCCTTTGAGGATGATGATGCAGTGCATATAGTTATGGAGTTGTGTGAAGGAGGTGAGCTGTTTGATCGGATTGTTGCTAGAGGTCATTATACTGAGCGAGCTGCTGCTGCAGTGATGAAGACTATTCTTGAAGTTGTTCAGGTTTGTAGTTTTTCGTTTTTCATTTGCACTCTCGTTTTGTCAACTTTCTAGCTGGTCTTTCTTGCCTCTAATTCTATTGCAAGGTTCCTTGTTTGTCTTTATGCAGTGGCTTTCACTTACAGTGTAATGCTAGTTAAAGTTGTTATCCCAACTTTTACCTTTATGATTTGAACACCTTTTGGTATTGCAGATATGCCATAAGCATGGAGTGATGCATCGGGATCTAAAGCCTGAGAACTTTCTCTTTGCAAATAAAAAAGAGACATCAGCCCTTAAAGCCATAGATTTTGGATTATCAGTCTTCTTCAAGCCTGGTATAGATTTTATAATGTCCATTATATATCTCAGGTCAACAGATAATTTTGTTCTGTCTACGCCACTTGATATATTTTGAATTTGTAACAGGTGAGGGATTCAACGAGATTGTTGGAAGTCCTTATTACATGGCACCAGAGGTACTTAGGCGAAATTACGGACCTGAGGTTGATATCTGGAGTGCTGGAGTTATCCTTTATATCCTGCTCTGTGGTGTCCCACCATTTTGGGCCGGTTTGTTATGATCCATCTTATTGTCTTAATCCATTTTTTGTTCTTCAACAGTGGATGTTTTGTACGGATATGCAGCTGGTTGATTTTAGTTTCCATAGATGATTAGAAAGATTTACTGCAGAACCACTAGTTTCCTCTGTGAATGATTTAGGATGATGTTATCAAATTACATGTTCATGGATTCACTAGTGACCTCTTTCGATTTTTTTAATTGCTTATCTTCGTCCACTTTTTGAGTTTCTTTTCTTGATGTTGTTTATTTTTGTAAAGAGACTGAGCAAGGGGTGGCTCAGGCGATCATTAGGTCAGTTATCGACTTTAAGAGGGATCCATGGCCGAGAGTTTCTGAGACTGCCAAAGACCTTGTGAGGAAGATGCTCGAACCTGACCCCAAAAAACGGCTTTCTGCTGCACAAGTACTCGGTATGTTTCCTAGTGTGTTTCTAAAATCTGTTACTTATGGAACATATATATCATGACACTTCTATCTGCAGAACATTCTTGGATACAAAATGCGAAGAAGGCTCCAAATGTTTCACTCGGCGAGACGGTGAAAGCAAGACTCAAACAGTTTTCTGTTATGAACAAGCTCAAGAAAAGAGCGCTACGGGTATTCTGTCTAGCATTGCAGCTGCTTCATGACCTTATTTCTGTTGGATTTGAAGAAATAATGCGAAACTTCTTTTTTCACTTCCTTTCAGGTGATAGCCGAACACTTATCAGTGGAGGAAGTAGCTGGCATCAAGGAAGCATTTGAGATGATGGACAGTAAAAAGACGGGAAAGATAAACCTCGAGGAGCTTAAATTTGGACTTCATAAACTCGGACAGCAGCAGATACCTGATACTGATCTACAGATTCTGATGGAAGCTGTAAGAAAAAACTTAAAACTTTGGAGTTTGTGTTCCAACAGATATTTGAAAGCCTTTTTTTTTTATCTGGTGTGCAGGCTGATGTTGATGGGGATGGGACTTTAAATTATGGGGAGTTTGTGGCTGTCTCTGTGCATCTTAAGAAAATGGCGAACGACGAACACTTGCATAAGGCTTTTAGCTTTTTTGACCAGAATCAGAGCGATTACATAGAGATTGAGGAGCTGCGTGAGGCTTTAAATGATGAGGTGGATACTAACAGTGAAGAAGTTGTTGCAGCTATTATGCAAGATGTTGACACAGACAAGGTAACCACAAAATATGAGATTAGAAATAGACACTTTTCACTGCAAATGCGTCTTCACTCAATAATGTTATGTGACGATAATATGGGGACACAAATGATTCAGTGTAGTAGCATAAGACTTGGGTATGTTTGTCTGAATCTTTCTCCTCGGAAGGCTATATGTGGGAATATGATAGGAGTTCACCAAGTGCACATGCCATATCAGCATTTTAATGCGTGATTGAGATTATGTGTAACCTGGTTCATTGAGAATAGATGAGATTATGTGTTTGATCTTATCAGTATATCTCAGAATTGTGCATCCTTAGTTCTCAAGTCTTGAACAGGCAACTTGATGGCAAAATTGGTTTGGAAATACATAGCAGTTTACAAGTCTTCTCTTGATTTTTTTTATCGTCTTGGTGATTAGGACGGACGAATAAGCTATGAAGAGTTTGCGGCGATGATGAAAGCTGGAACAGATTGGAGGAAAGCGTCGAGGCAGTATTCCCGGGAAAGATTCAACAGTTTGAGCCTCAAGTTAATGAGAGAAGGTTCATTGCAATTAGAAGGCGAAAATTAAGAAAGGTTCTTTGTTTCTGTATCTCTTAAAGAAGTAAAAAGAAAAAGGAAAAAACAGTATTCTTTGAAAATTGTTTATCTTTTTTTTTCCTCAATAATTGTAGATCAGGGTTTCAAATGTTTTAGTTACTTGAATAGCCAGCCATGTACGATATGAAGCAGATGTTCTTAAATTTTCTGACTCTTTATTTTCATGTTGTCTGGATCCTTAATACTATTTGTTGGCAAACAATAGTGTAAAAGTCCCTTTAGTTTTGTTTACTTCTTTCCCGACCATGTCACCATGGGTCAGAAGATATTCATTAATCATTGTTTGATCATTTGTAGATTCATCAGTGTAAAGATGCTCACTTGACTCGAATTCTTATTTGATATCTTACTAACAAGAAATAAAAGGAAAAGTAACTCATTTGATGGAACAACAATAAAGTACACAAGAACATACTAATATCTCCTTGAGAACATTGACATGTTCCAAATATTATTTCTGAAATAGTCTTCCAAATACTTTATCTAATCTGGATTAAATCCATTGGCTCAAATGCTTTCTCAGAACTGTGCGAAACCTTTTTCCTTCAAGGACTCGACGGTCTCCTTGATGCTAACCTTCAAGGGTATGTAGTCTATGCCAAGGCTCCTCGTTTTATCCTTGGACACTTGATACGTTGGCACGTAGGGATTCTCGTCCACACACCTGCGTATGAGGCAAAAGTTATTGACACAGGACATGAACAAAACAACCGGTGTAATATATTTAGTTCATGTTTTACCTTTCAGGTAGTGGGAGATTTGGGTAAAGCTCACGTAGAATGTTAACAATCTCGGAGTGGTGAACGACACGCTCGACCAAACAATAACGCCCATTAGCTGAAGGGACCTCAAATGCTTGGATGTGCGCATTGGCTACGTCTTTTACATTAACCCATCCGAAACTCAAGTTTGGGAAAGTCTTTGCACCTACATATCGGAAATAAATAAAAGACACCAAGTTGAAAAGGGTTTCTCTAGCTAGCATTTGACAAACCGGTCCTAAGTATCATGAAAGAAGTAAAAGTTTTTCTCTTACCATTGATTAAGTTTAATATAGCAGCAGCACTCGTGTTCAGAGTTGGCTGTAGGAGAGGACCGATCACCATAGCCGGGTTAATAGTAACAATGTCTAAGCCTTTCTCTTTAGCGAGTTTCCAAGCTGCATCTTCCGCCAAAGTCTTGGATAGAACATACCACATCTGAGCCAAGTAACAAAGCATAACATTTTAGTTTGAAGAGAACATTACAGCACAATAAGACGACTAGTTGCTAGTAGATGACAACAAAATAATCGAAATGAATCATGGCTCAATATTCAAAACACACCTTGGAGGCCTCGCAAAGCTCAGGATCAGAGAACCAAGTTTCATCGACGGTAACATCAGGTGTGCGTGGTTTTCCATTGTAACCAACGGCAGCCATGGAGGAGGTTACAACAACCCTCTTAACCGAAGAGGCTTTGGCGCACGAATTCAAAACGTTAAGCGTCCCCTTGACCGCAGGATCAATAAGTTCAGCCTGGAGATGTGGATACATAGTTAAGATCAAATCAATCCACAAAATAAAAAGCAATTTTTTGAGGGAATAAAAAACCAAACCTGTGGGTCTTTGGCATCATTAAAAAATGGAGAAGCAGTGTGGAAAACTCCATGGCAACCATCAATAGCAGAGTCGAAAGAACCTTGTTCCAAAAGGTCTGCTTTGAACAAGTGAAGTCTTTCCTTTGCACCTTCTAGTGAAACTAAGTGTTGTGTCTTTTTCGGATCACCTGTGTACAAGCAGAGACAAGAACATCAAAGGATCATTGTTTGTGTGTTTAGATTGTTCTTAAGATCAAAATTGGTATCCAATTCCAAAGTATCAGTTTTTAAGATGTAGCCTTCGATTCACTAATAGAATCAGGATCCAAGCACACAGAGTTTACCAGTAGAAACCCAAATCTTAAACTACAGTAACACAGACTTAATTGGAATAGTATATGAACCCTAAAGCAAATGAATGTGATAGAGAAGAGAGGGTACGGAACTGGGATCACGGACGGAGGCCTTAACAGTGTAGCCACGGCTAAGTAGGAACTTGACGAGCCATGAGGCGATGTAACCGGAGGCTCCTGTTACACACACCACTTTACCTTCACCACTGTTTGCCATTTTTCTCGATTTTAGTTATGTTCTGTCTGCTTCTCTCTAAGTGGAGGGACCAAATGACGAATGCGTATATTTGGGTGATTTCTTTGCCCTCTTTAAAGACTTTTTTGATATTTTTCCTTTTGCGTGGTTTGCACAATGGTTAGGTGGAAAAGAGACACACGTTGTTGAGTAGTCAATTCCAATTTCACTTCAAACTCAATAGTCAATTCATTTTAAAACAGAAAAGAACATTATAATACTTCAAAAGATAAAATCATATATCCAAAATCCTCTAATATAATATTTGCGTAGTTTGGCCGAAAATTTTACAACAATAAAGCAAAATTTAGAAATTGTTTTACAACAACATTTTTTAAATAGAATTTATACCATATGCTATCATGAAAAAAGAATGTATAAAAAGACTTTGATTTTGGCAAATATGAATACTATAGGTTTCGTATTTTTGTAACTTGCATTGGATCTACCCCTTGTTGTGCCATAAAGTTGGGCAAACTTAGTATCCAAAGCTCACCGACCAACTCAGACAACGAATCCATAAAAAGAAGTTGTCTTTCTTCTTCATCTAGACATATTTTTACATATTCAGTATTCACACCAAGAAAATCAAAAGCTACACTACTTTCTCATCTGATCAATGATTAGAAACATAACAAGATTTAATGAACAGAGTAATATGATAGCCAATGGTTGTCCAAGTATTGTATGAGACAATGAGTCACAACTTCTTGTTTCTACCATTCCAAACCCCACACCATTATATAGTGGTCTGACAGGGATTAATCACAACATTAAAAACTACTTGCTGTACAGATGATACTAAGTAATGGAAGTAGGTGGAAGCTTTTTGAGTGCAATTTATTTACAGATACACACTCACTTCCTTCCCAACCTAACCAAATGGGCCTCGTGCTTTGCTGCTGCAGTTACTTCCGCTGCTTTGTTTGCAGCTTCACGCTTCATTGCCCTTTTTGCACGTCTTCCTGTTGTGTTTGTCGTCTTCACCTGCTTATCCTTAGGCTCACTTGAGGATGACCCAGAGCTGGAACTGGAACTAGAACCAGAACCACTGTATCTCTGGACAGGCCTGGCTTCTTGACGCCCGGATCTGACAAAACCATTGCCACCCCATCTCCGATTTCCTATGCGAAGACTTGAGCCGTGCAGATAAAACTCGTCAAGGTCATCATCTTCATCCTCGTAGTCATAAGGAATGTCAAAATCATCATGGTAACCATGGCTGTACGACGCCTGTTCCACCACATCCAATGGTACAAACCATGAGGCTCTAAGGAGAAGGCACACACTCTCCTCAAACAGAAAATCTTCAATGCTGCATAGAAATACAAAAGAGAATTTATACAACCAAACAAGAATAAGAAAAAGAGTTTGATCAAGCAAATGGAGTAATCGACTAATATATACACAAAATTGTAAATAAAGAAGGGAAGTCACCTGCCATCAAGTGCTCGGTGGACACTGAGAAAATCAAATGGATGCTTACATTGTGGGCATGTGGGACTCTCTTTGCAACTCGCCCAACGAAGTATGCATGTCACACTAAATAGATAGAAATGAATTACTCCTCTTAAAACCCAAAGTAGAAAGAAAGTCAGTTACCACGTAGGCATAAAAGCAAACACAGAAGATAAAAGGTGATCACGAGTTTACAGGTTAAACCTAAAACCAAGTTCCACAACTGAAAACTTGTGAGAAGAAAACAAAATTCATTTGACGAAATCAATATGTTCATACTACAGTACAGACTAAACTTTGTAACTAATAAAATATAGATGTAACCAAATCAGATATATATCATCTAAAAGAAACAAAGAGAAGAAACAACAGTATTACCAGTAAGTGTGTTCACAGCCTTTGACCATAGCAGTTTCTTGAAGAGGAATTTCACTCAAACATATTGCACAACAGCCACCATGATTCCCGAAACTCGGCTCATGGATCTCTTCCTGGATCTTCTTTTTGTCCTGAGAGAGAGGTTCAGATAAAATCTCTTAAATCACCTCCACATGCAGAGAACACACAACATCATCTTAAAGAGTTATGTTTAGATGTAAGAACAAGAGACCTAAGTTCTGTGAAAGTTATGAAGAGAAAAAGAAAGCAGATTCATAAACAATATCAGTAGCAAATTCAGCAACAGTCAACTTCACATTGTAAACCTGAAGAGCCCTAATCGTCCAATTCGAAATTAAACACATAATAACGCACAAAATCAAAAATTTACGAAACCCTAATATTGTGGAGCAAGGCTAGATACATTTCCACATAGAAGCAGAAGCATCATGGACAGAATCAGCTCCAACTCCGAAACAAGACCGACACACAAAGCAAACATATTTAAAATTTGAAAATTTTCATCAAGAGACGAGAATATGAATTGAATAAGGGTAACAAAGAACCTGATTTTGAAGGGCCAAATCCTGAATACCGTCGATCACTTGCTGCTCAGACACGATCTCGGTAACGGAACTCATGGCGGCGAAATTAGATAGAAAAAACGAAAGATTTGGTAGTTGAAGAAAGAAGATGTTCTTCTGAAATCTGTTCGTCAAGATTAAGGAGCCCGGATTAGAGAGAGTGGCTGTGGGACAGCGAACCACCGAGACGAGAAAAGGAGATATGCTAAGAGAATGATTCCCGATACCTCAAGAACTAACAACAAAGCACACAAGAGACAAAACAGAACCCGAACCTTCTTCCTCCACCAGAAGTTCTAACCTGTCCTATAGAATTGCGACAGATCAGTACACTCAAAACGACATGTTACAGATCATAAAGCAATTTTTAAAATGTCAAGATTTATAACTTTTGAAGAAAATACATTACATCATAGTCATAGAGTATCCATTACAAATAACATAATTATGTGTGGTATTTAATTTGCATGACATCTTCTATTGAATCATTCTTCTTTAATTAGGTGGTAGGTATTTAAATTCTTTAAAGTCCCATCATTAGAAAAATTTAAACCAAAAAAAAAAAAGAGCAAATGTATACACGAAAGTAATATTCGAAAAAAGCTTGCTGAAAAAACAGATATTCGCAAAAAGCCTTCCACATTACTAGTCACAGAAATACAAAATGTTTAAGGAGAGTAAATTAATTGGGAGTGTACAGTGGTATATCCCGTAATTAAGGAGAATAATGACGGGTTTTATATATCTAAAAAATCAATAGAAAGCAGAAAAAAAGAAGAAGTATAGCTTTCTCTAGTCAGAATCTGCCTTTTGGTCTCTTTCTTCTCTCTCGCTCGCTCGCTTTAAGCTGCGTAGTATAGATCATGCCATGTCTCTCTAGCTAGATTCTCTGTGTTTCAATTCCTCTCGAAGAGTTTAATTCAGCATCCAGAAGAACATATTTGAATCCTTTTACATTTGATTGAAACGGCGCTTTTTGTTCTACTGTTTGGATCGATTTGAATCTAAATTGGAGCTGAAGAAGCTGCTCTGGCTTCGAATTTGAATCCAAGATCGACGATCAAAGTGATGTGATGTGGAGTGGATTTCGTGATTGCACGAGGTCTATTGATTTGAGCTTGACGACTAGTGTGAATTTTTTTTGAGGTTTTCTCGGCTCAAGGGGTTTGCTACTGAGGAATTTTGTTTATGTCGAGGAACGGACGAATGACGCCGTCGGATCTTAGTAGAGCCGGTCCAGTGACGAGGGATATTGAGCAGGTTTTTTTTGGTCTTGTTTATGATTCCAATTCTACTGAATTGTTAGGTTTTCTGTGGAACAAATCCTTTGTTAGGAAGGTTAAGAGAAGGTTATTTTCTTAGGCGTGGCTTAAACTTTGAAAATTAGATTTGGGATTCTTGGTTAGTGTGACTGGTTTTAGCTAAAGATTGAGCTCTATTCCACTTTTGGAGTCTCCAAGCTTGACTCTAGCTATATATTGGAGAACAAAAATGCACTTCATGTTTTTTTCCTAGCAGTTAATCTATTTTAGGTGCAATTTCTCAGGATATAGTTATTGCTCATCTCTATTTAAGACCATTTCAGTTTTATTATATAGCTGTATCTAAAGCTGAAATCACCCCTTGCCAATATACTTCACCTGCTTTATTTACGGAAACTATTTTTTTTTATCAATTGGCTCAGGCTATCACTGCTCTTAAAAAAGGAGCTTATTTGCTTAAGTATGGCAGAAGGGGAAAGCCTAAGTTCTGTCCATTTCGCCTTTCGAATGTAAGTTGTGTTGATATCATTTTCTTTTACTCTTATGTAAGAGTCTGTAGAGTCCTTTTGTTTCGTTATATTTTCTCTCTGCTGCTTCCTGCTGTGTGCAGCTTCTTGTTGTTCTGTGTCAAGTAAATAGTCTGTCCTGTAACTTTCAGGATGAATCTGTTTTGATATGGTTTTCTGGGAAGGAGGAAAAACATTTGAAGCTAAGTCATGTTTCCAGGATCATCTCTGGGCAGCGCACTGTAAGTTTTGACATCCGTAGACATGTCATTTAATCTTTCCTTAAGCTGGCTATTAAATGTTCAGAATAAGTTCGTTAGACTAGTATTATCCATTTTTCGATGCGTTTATATGGTTGGATATCTGATAAGAGTATCTTCTTCTGGTTGTGTCTGAGCTCTACTGTCATGATTGTGAGTAGGATGGCCTCCTAATGTGATCTGAATTGTTGTTTATGATTTTTCCAAGTGGTGTATGTTATGCACAAGGCTCTTTTCTTAGAGTCGTTTTATCAACATAAACTCAAATGAAGATTACGTGCTTATGCTATGTTTGATTGGATTCATCATTTTTTTTCATTTCACTTCAGCGTGGCAGGTCAATCTTGATTTGACTTTGCATGTTTCATGCATCATTTGCATGAGCCAGTTTCCATAGTCGTAGGTTGCATATTTGGACCTTGCATATCTAGTGTGATATTCTGACAAGTCTTGCAATGGTGTTTCTCTTGCAGCCTATTTTTCAGAGATATCCACGTCCTGAGAAGGAATATCAATCGTTCTCGCTAATATATGACGAGAGGTCACTGGATTTGGTGAGCTTTTTCTTATAGTATATTCTTTTCCTAATTTCCTCTATGAAATCATTATTCCATCATTTAAATGCCTGTTATTATTGAAAGTTCATTAATTAGGTGTCAGAATTTCATTTCATAGATATGCAAGGATAAAGATGAGGCTGAAGTGTGGTTTAGTGGTCTAAAAGCCTTGATATCCCGTTGTCATCAACGGAAATGGAGGACCGAATCGAGAAGTGATGGAACGCCATCCGAAGCTAATAGTCCGAGAACATATACCCGGAGAAGCTCCCCTTTACATTCTCCATTTAGTAGCAATGAAAGTTTCCAGAAGGTACTAGAATGAAATATTCCAATTCATTTTGTGCATTACTTAACTAAGGTAATATTTCTCTTACCTTTCAGGAGGGCTCAAATCACCTTCGTCTTCACAGTCCATATGAGAGCCCGCCTAAGAATGGCGTTGACAAGGCATTTTCAGACATGTCGTTGTATGCAGTTCCTCCAAAAGGTTTTTTCCCCCCAGGTTCGGCAACTATGTCAGTTCACTCTTTGTCATCTGGAGGCTCAGATACGCTACATGGTCACATGAAAGGAATGGGTATGGATGCTTTTAGAGTTAGTCTGTCAAGTGCGATTAGTTCGTCGAGCCATGGTTCTGGTCATGATGATGGAGACACATTGGGAGACGTTTTCATGTGGGGAGAAGGAATAGGCGAAGGTGTTTTGGGTGGTGGAAACCACAGAGTTGGAAGTTCGTTGGAGATCAAAATGGATTCCTTACTGCCAAAAGCTTTAGAGTCTACTATAGTACTTGATGTCCAGAATATTGCTTGCGGTGGACAACATGCTGTCCTTGTAACAAAACAAGGAGAAAGTTTTTCTTGGGGAGAGGAATCTGAAGGTAGGCTTGGCCATGGTGTGGATTCCAATGTTCAACATCCAAAGCTCATTGATGCCCTCAATACCACAAATATTGAGCTTGTAGCATGTGGTGAATACCATAGTTGTGCAGTTACTCTATCGGGGGATTTGTATACCTGGGGTAAAGGAGATTTTGGTATTCTGGGACATGGAAATGAAGTCAGTCACTGGGTCCCCAAAAGAGTAAATTTTCTGATGGAAGGGATACATGTATCATCCATCGCTTGTGGGCCTTACCACACAGCTGTTGTGACTTCCGCTGGGCAGTTGTTTACTTTTGGTGATGGGACCTTTGGTGTTTTGGGCCATGGAGACAGGAAAAGTGTTTTCATACCTAGAGAGGTAGACTCCTTGAAAGGTCTTCGCACTGTTCGGGCAGCCTGTGGTGTATGGCACACAGCCGCAGTTGTAGAAGTCATGGTTGGGAGCTCGAGCTCTAGTAACTGCTCTTCAGGAAAGCTCTTTACATGGGGTGATGGTGACAAGAGTCGTCTTGGTCATGGTGACAAAGAACCAAAACTTGTGCCTACCTGTGTTGCAGCTCTTGTAGAACCTAATTTTTGTCAAGTTGCGTGTGGACATAGCCTAACAGTTGCACTTACAACATCGGGCCACGTCTATACTATGGGCAGTCCTGTTTATGGTCAGCTTGGAAACCCACATGCAGATGGAAAGGTTCCAACCCGTGTCGACGGCAAACTTCACAAGAGTTTTGTCGAAGAGATTGCTTGCGGTGCTTATCATGTTGCAGTTTTAACTTCAAGGACTGAGGTTTACACTTGGGGAAAAGGATCAAATGGTAGACTAGGCCATGGGGATGCAGATGATCGAAATTCCCCCACATTGGTTGAGTCGCTGAAGGATAAACAGGTGAAAAGTATTGCATGTGGTTCTAACTTCACCGCAGCTGTCTGTCTTCACAAGTGGGCATCAGGGATGGACCAGTCCATGTGTTCAGGTTGCCGTCAGCCTTTCAATTTCAAGAGAAAGCGGCACAATTGCTATAACTGTGGACTTGTGTTTTGCCATTCTTGCAGTAATAAAAAGTCCCTGAAGGCTTGTATGGCACCAAACCCTAACAAACCATATCGAGTGTGTGATAGGTGTTTCAACAAATTGAAAAAGGCCATGGAAACGGATCCATCATCTCATTCTTCTTTGAGTCGAAGAGAAAGTGTCAACCAAGGATCAGATGCAATTGACAGAGATGAGAAGTTGGATACTAGATCCGACGGACAGCTAGCTAGATTCTCATTGTTGGAGCCCATGAGGCAAGTGGACAGTCGATCCAAGAAAAATAAGAAATATGAATTCAATAGTAGTCGTGTCTCACCAATACCGAGTGGGGGCTCGCACCGGGGTTCACTAAACATAACCAAGTCTTTTAATCCAACTTTCGGATCATCAAAGAAATTCTTCTCAGCTTCAGTTCCTGGTTCCCGAATTGCGTCCCGGGCAACTTCACCAATATCAAGACGTCCTAGCCCACCTCGGTCAACAACGCCAACTCCCACTCTTTCAGGACTAACTACACCAAAAATTGTCGTGGATGATACCAAGAGAAGCAATGATAACCTAAGCCAAGAGGTGGTTATGCTAAGATCTCAAGTAAGCTGCTTTCCACGCTTTAATTCTTGTTCCTTACTCCTGTGTATTTAGGAAAAAAACATAGCTGGTGAGATTGTGCTATTTTGTTTCATTAACATATCGTTTCATTCTTTGCAATTTGACTCCTTTTGCGAACTCAGTAGTAAATGATTTCACAGGTTGAAAATCTTACACGGAAGGCACAACTTCAAGAAGTTGAACTGGAAAGAACAACCAAACAGCTAAAGGAGGCACTAGCAATTGCTAGTGAAGAATCAGCGAGATGCAAGGCAGCAAAAGAAGTGATCAAATCACTTACCGCTCAAGTAAATTCCAAAGTTTCCTCTCTGCTGTTAAAATGAATGAAAATGCTCTATGCAACTTACTGATTTTCTCAATAAAACATGCAGTTGAAAGACATGGCTGAAAGACTACCTGTTGGATCAGCTCGGACTGTCAAGTCTCCGTCTCTCAATTCATTTGGTTCCAGTCCTGATTACGCTGCCCCTTCTTCTAACACCTTAAACCGTCCAAACAGTCGAGAAACTGATTCTGATAGCCTAACCACCGTCCCAATGTTTTCAAATGGGACCAGCACACCTGTTTTCGATAGTGGAAGTTACCGACAGCAAGCTAATCATGCTGCTGAAGCGATAAATAGAATCAGCACACGATCAAAAGAAAGTGAACCCCGTAACGAAAATGAATGGGTTGAACAAGATGAACCTGGTGTGTACATCACTCTCACAGCCTTAGCTGGAGGTGCAAGGGATCTCAAACGTGTCCGTTTCAGGTACCAGAATGCTTTTTTTTTGTTTTATAGTCTTAGCTGGAATGTTTGGATGCTCCTTTTTATTGGTTATGAAATGAGCTTAATCCGAGGATGTCTTTGATGGCAGCCGGAAGCGGTTTAGTGAGAAACAAGCAGAAGAATGGTGGGCAGAGAACAGAGGAAGAGTTTACGAACAATACAATGTACGCATAGTAGTTGATAAATCCAGTGTGGGTGTAGGAAGTGAAGACTTGGGTCATTAATATTCTTCGCTAACCCCTGATAACACAGAAAACCCTGAGTTTCCCACTCATCTATTCTTTTTTAGTTTCTGTCTACGGGTTTCATAGGTTTATTTGGGGATTATAACCAAGAGAGAAAATAGTTTTCATCATAGTTTGGGTGTTTTTCATATGTAAATTCTTTTGTAAATTCCACAAGCATACATTGTTTCGTTCTTTGTCTCGATAAATGTTATTATTTGATGTTGAAATTCAAACAGCATTAATGGTATGGTGTCAGTGCGAGCTTATACATTTTAGATGTCTATGGGCAAATTTAAATGATATGCTTCTTAACATCATAATACTGTATTTTTTTAATAGGCTTCTTTTTTTAACAAAATCATTTAATGCCCCTTTGGTATATACAAATTATTACGAATGCTATCTTAAATGCAATTAATTTTGTATCAAAATCTATTTTCAGATTCATTCTTTTGACATCATGAATTTCTCATGACGGAATACAATTAGCATGTTGATACCATTGGAAAGTACATTTTAGTAATGAATTTAACACGTTACCTTTTTGTTTGATACACCAATACTCTTTATTCCTGGTCAACCACTAATACCGTTTACATATATGTAAGATAAATTTATCTTATACGATAAACTCAGCAAAATCAAACAATTAATGACCAACCAAAAAGAATTAGATACACAGGTTTTGAAGAGTTGCACCAACCTCTGCCTACCACATTAAACACTTGTTTCTTTTGTTGGTCGACCAATTCTGAAAAAAAAGTTTTACTCATACATAAAAAGCATTAGTAGACCTTTTTGATATGAAGAAGAACAACAATACTCATACCATGGCTTCCTGCTTCCACCCTTCTGCTATGGCTACAAGCCACCGCGAGGAAGACTCCATCATTCTTTTCTCAGCATCAAACTCTCCTGATGAATTCTCCTCTGCTTCCTCTTCCTTTTCTTCTTCACCACTCCCAACCCCTAACCGCTACTCTTTAACCGTCACTAACCTATCCTACACCATCAATCACACCCCAATACTCAATTCCGTTTCATTAGCTGCTGAATCCTCTAAAATCCTAGCCGTGGTTGGACCGAGTGGAACAGGAAAATCCACTCTTTTAAAGATCATTTCAGGAAGAGTGAACCACAAGGCACTAGATCCGTCTTCCGCGGTTTTGATGAACAATCGTAAAATCACTGACTATAACCAACTACGAAGGCTATGCGGGTTTGTCCCGCAGGACGATGACCTACTGCCTCTACTTACCGTGAAAGAGACGTTAATGTATAGCGCCAAATTCAGTTTGAGAGATTCAACGGCTAAGGAAAGAGAAGAGAGAGTGGAGAGCTTGTTGAGTGATCTCGGTCTTGTTCTCGTCCAAGACAGCTTCGTGGGAGAAGGAGACGAAGAGGATCGTGGCGTTTCGGGTGGAGAGAGGAAGAGAGTCTCTATAGCCGTTGAGATGATTCGTGATCCACCAATTCTGCTTCTTGACGAACCAACCTCTGGTTTGGATAGTCGAAACTCGCTTCAGGTTGTTGAGCTTTTGGCTACTATGGCGAAATCCAAACAGAGAACCGTCCTCTTCTCCATCCACCAACCAAGTTATAGGATCCTCGATTACATCTCCGATTACCTGATTCTTTCTCGCGGATCGGTTATCCACTTGGGAAGTCTTGAACATCTCGAGGACTCGATAGCGAAACTAGGGTTTCAGATTCCAGAACAGCTGAATCCTATAGAATTCGCCATGGAAATAGTTGAGTCCTTGAGAACTTTTAAGCCAAACTCGGTAGCTGTCGTAGAATCATCATCAATGTGGCCTGAAAACAACGAAAACGATGGGATTATCTCTAAGAAAGAAGCGTTTCGTGTCCTAGACGTCACCGAGATCTCATACCTCTGCTCAAGATTCTGCAAGATCATCTATAGAACAAAGCAGTTGTTCCTGGCGCGAACAATGCAAGCGGTTGTAGCTGGATTAGGTCTAGGTAGCGTCTACACAAGACTCAAGCGTGACGAAGAAGGCGTTGCAGAGCGGCTTGGACTCTTTGCCTTCAGCTTAAGCTTCCTCCTCTCTTCAACAGTCGAAGCACTTCCCATTTACCTCCGAGAACGTCGCGTTCTGATGAAAGAATCATCTCGTGGATCCTACCGAATCTCATCCTACATGATAGCCAACACCATCGCATTTGTACCGTTCCTCTTCGTTGTATCTCTCCTCTTCTCCATCCCAGTCTACTGGATCGTAGGCCTAAACCCATCGATTCAAGCCTTCTCCTTCTTTGTCCTCTGCGTCTGGCTCATCATTCTCATGGCCAGTTCTCTGGTGCTTTTCCTCAGCGCTGTTTCTCCTGACTTCATCTCTGGTAACTCCCTCATATGCACTGTTCTTGGAGCCTTCTTCCTCTTCTCCGGCTACTTTATCCCAAAAGAGAAGATCCCAAAACCATGGATGTTCATGTACTATGTGTCCTTGTACCGTTACCCGCTGGAGTCTATGGTGGTGAATGAGTACTGGAGCATGCGAGAGGAATGCTTCTCCAGTGGGAACATGGGCTGCTTGATGACCGGAGAGGATGTGTTGAAGGAGAGAGGGCTTGACAAGGATACGAGATGGATCAACGTCGGGATCATGCTTGCCTTTTTCGTTTTTTATCGAATCCTCTGCTGGGGTATTCTACTCAGGAAGGCTTCCAAGTCAACCCATTAAAGATTTCATTGTATAGGGAGAACTGTATTCAGTCTTCTATGTTCATATACAATTACAACTTCTTTTTAACATTTTTCGACATCAGTTTTATCAAGTTCATTTGTAGCAGCATTGGCATATTACAGATTTCAAAATGCCAAGGGAGTAAAATGAGCCTGTAAATGAAGTGAAATTATGTATAAAATCCGACCTTTAAAATCAAAGGTATTCTCACAGATCTTCAAGAGGAGGAAGTATTTCAACACCAAATCATGTTTTATCACATGAGTCCCTTTTTTATTCATTGCAAAGTTTCACACACCTTATGATGGTTCAACTTAAAACGACACAGCAAAACAGAGACAAGTTTGAGACAAGCATAGAATATAGAGGAAATAAAAGTAAAGCAACCCAAGAGAGAGAGAGATAGCTGCAAGAGGACGGACAGCTACACAGTCATACGCAAGAAGAAAAGAAAACAGCAAACAACTGCTTCAGATATCGAGAGTGAGCCACATGCTACGTATGTTCCTTTCTTATTCATAAGGTTTAACATCTCCACCTCAAGTAGCACGAGAAAGGCACTTTACTCCTATCAATTCCACAGAACCATTCATTCTTGTTACCACATATCTCTTCACCAACATGAGCTGTGTCCTGAATCTATCATCAATAAACATTGGTGATTTGTATGAGTGCCTACGCATGTGTAAACAAGGAACTGCAATACTAGCTTAAAGAAAACGATGAAAAGGACCAACCCGTCAGGTAGGAAGTGCCCCACAAGAAGCCAAGGCCACAAAGACTCCAACTAGAGACTTCAGCAGAACAAGGATCAGTTGGAGTTAGGTAGCAATAAACGTTGCGTAACACTCACCTGCATCATTCCCAATTACCTAGATCAACACTAATAACAATAAGATAGTTTACAAAGTATTTGATAATGCAAAGGAGCTTTATGTTTGCTCTTACCGTGTTACTCTTCCATTCTGATCTCACACAAAGTGACGACTCGACCAAGTCGACTGTCCTTGATATTGCTCGGGGAGTTGAGTTGACTGATGGTTTTTGTCCACAAAGTTATCTTTCTGAGGGTTCTGGAAATAAGGAAAATCTGCTTGGACCTGTGAAGTTGGAACTTGTTTTCCAGGAAACGGAAAGTTGGCAGGCCCGTTCAGTCCATTGCCAGTACTACCCAAGTGTTCTGGTTTCCCAGAGGTGGCGTAATTCAAAGAACTGTTCAGCCCAACGCCTCGAGAAGATTGAGCTTGGTATCCATCCAACCAGCTGTAATCATCAACCGGTAGGTGGTTGTTGCCAGACAATTCCGAACCAGGTGCTGGCTCCTTTTGCAGCTTAGCTGGGACAGAGTTAAACCCAGGCGGAGGGCCAAGATGCCTGAAGGCTCTACTGATTGGATTTTTCTTTGCTAATGAAGATTGGACGCCCAGGCCATCAGCAACAACTCCGGATGATAAAACAGGATCAATTTTGGGTGGGAATACAGCTTCAGGTGTTCTTGACTGAGAATATGGCATACCACCCATACCATTGCCATTGTAAGACTGGTGGACGGGTAATGAGTGTGCAGGGTAATAGGAAACTCCATGATTTCCTTGCATCTCATTCCTCATTACATGACCATTACCCAGCTGAGCAAACCCAGATAGGCTACTAGCAAGAGAAGCAGCTTCTTCGGGTGACCACTTGCTACCACCACCAAAGGAAGTAGATTGCGAGTGGGCCGGTGAAACATGTGAAACCTGAGCTTGAGTTTGTTGAAAGTGCACAACCCGTGATGGCAGTGGTTGTGCGACCTGTGATTGTATTGGCTGAAGTCGAGAAGCAGCTAGTGATTGGGCTGGCTGAGGATTCACTGCCTGCGTCTGAACTTGTTGCATATGCATAGCTTGAGACTGGGTTGATGTCAGAAGAAGTCCCAGAAGGTTAGCACCAACAGATGCAGGTACTTGAACCTGCGTCTGAACTTGTTGCATATGCATAGCTTGAGACTGGGTTGATGGCTGTAGAGGTCCCAGAAGGTTAGCACCAACAGATGCAGGCACTTGAATACTCGCATTGCCTCTAGCTTGCAGAATTTGATTTTCATGAAAAGCTACATCAGATCCACTTAAAGCTTTAAAGTCCCCCATAGTAGTAACTTGATCAGATTTCCTGAAGCCTCCACTAGGAACATATATTTGGTCAGAAGCCTCTTTCCTCTTTTCAGTAACAAGCGGCTTGAAAACAATTACTTCATCATCATCATCTTCCTCACCCATATAAATCTGTTGATCAAGCTGCATTATTGGCGAGTTATGATCTATCATTACCTGGTTATCTTGCAAAGCATTACAAGCTTTAGGTGGGCTTGAATGAGAATCCAGAAAGTCATCTGCCGGTTTTACACCAACAAGAAACTTCTTCTTCTTTGAATCAAAATATACATGATTCTGATCAACTTTGATCACACTGGTCAAAGCTTTCCCTGCTGCAAAGATCCTCTTTATACGAGCTTTCTTTTCCTTGGGACCTTCAGTTCCAAACGAATGTTTCCTTGAGAAGTTGAGAATCGTCTGAGCTGGAAGCAGTGGCAAGAATCCTCTTAGTTCATAGTCCTCCCATAGTGCAAGCCGGTTTTCAGTTTCTCTTTCATCATACAAGCTCATGTTTGAGAAGCAAGTCTCGTCTTCGACATCATCAATAAACGTAGGTCCAAGCGATAAGACTTGATTGAAGAAGACAACAAACTGGTTCCAAAAGCTATTTCTTACAGCAGTCTGTCTATCATCGGGATCACTTCCCAGTGCAATGTCAGGACAACAGGCCAACCATTCAACAAAAACTAAGACACCAGGCAAAAAGTAACTCGACGAAGGATCTCCCAGTTGCACACACTTCTCTATTACGAGTCCAAGTAACTCGAAACTAGCTGTTAAGGAGTTTCTGGCAGGCTCAACACGCTGTACAATCTCTGCATATGACTGACCTTCTGTCTCTTTCTTTGAGTTATGAACACTAAATATAAGCATTGTCACGACTCTAACAATGAAAAGTGCGCTGTCACTGGTGTCTATGCCCAAAGTCAGCTCTTTAGCTGAGCCCAAAGAAATCACCTCTCGTAAACTGCTGCTAGTGGAGGCAAGAACATCAAAGAATGTCTCCAGGCTGTGAAGACAAGTGATAGGTATTATACCAGAGAGCCGGTATCAGAATCTAGAACAAAATAATTCAGAAAAATTTACCTTGTTCGGGTAAAAAGAATCCCATTGAGATGAACAAATCTAATGCTGAATGCTTTGAGCATCTCATTTGCAATAGTTACTTTATCCTTCTCAGGACCAGCTACCAAGGTCGCATCTTTCAATGAAATATCTGCACCTTTCCCTCTTCCTTTACCAGTCAGCCTCTTGGATGAGTCTTTGGAGGGCACAAACAATTTTTCATAACTCTGACGATTCTGCTCAAAGAGAGAAAGATACATTATATTTGGATGATAAAAAAGTGAAAGAATAATCACACTCTTACGCCAAGCCACTAAAATAATAATGAAACAGGAACTTTTTAGTTAACCTTATCAAAAGCAACAATCAAGTTGTCACGGGCAGTTGGGAAAGGATACTCCACAGCCAAACTTCGGAAATAACGATATGTTGTTACAAACTCATCCCTCGAATAAGAAGCAACTATTGCAAGCTGAGACATTAAGTTAATCTAGTCAGAAAAAATGTATTCCATAGTTGTACGAAATATAAAATAACATGAGAAAGAGGGGAAAACAAGGGAATCACCTGATGATGTGGGTTTCCACTGGCTGGCCATAGAGAAGCTGCTTGCAAATAGTAACTTGAAGCAGAAGCATACTGTCTGCTCCTGGAATCCCCCTCTGCATACATTCCTTTATACCGAGCCAGATCACCAAGGTATATTAAGCAACGATGACAAGATTTCAAGGCTTTTTGAACTTCTGCTAACTCTTTTCCATCTTTATCAGACAAATTTTGACTCTGTTGATCCTCAGAAAAAGAACCCAGGGGAAGGCCATACTTTGATCTAATTTTTAAGATCATGTCATGGTAAAACCCAGTTGCTTCTGAAAGGAATGTTCTGAACTGCAGCTTGAGTTGTGCAATTTGTTCTGCTTTAGAAGGACCCTTGACATTTTGCGCTGCTGTCGAGGTACTAGAAGCCAATACACGATTGATGTGTAATCTAAAATATTCAATCCGTTTGTAATGCAACTGCCACAGAGGAATTTCAATGTTGTGCTGCTCAGAAAAGGTATGACTTTCAAGAATTATTGCTTCATACTTCTCACGTAAGAGCTGCAACAAATTTGGGTCAGGTGGATTTCCAGCCTTCTGACGCTTGTTTGCTAACTCAGCAATCTGCAAAGTAAGCATCTATAGTCAATACAACGTCGTCCCAAAATCTTACAAAGATATAGGGTCAAGTGAATTGACAAAACGACCTTATACATCCCCAACAAATAAACTAAGATTGCATCCCTAAGAGATATGTTAAATCACTCCAAAAACAAGAACAAACCAAATTGAGAAATGTAAGTGTAGTAGAGAGAGAACCTCATCATATATGGACTTGGCTCGCTCCCATGAAGAGGAAGCAGTAGTTTTATCCATCTGTAAAGTCATCATCCATCAAATGTTTCAATGTTATTTCATATGTAACCTGCAATAAGATAAGAAAGCCAAAACCTTATCATCTAAAACAAAGTAATAAAACAGCCGAGCTAAAATCGTCTAAAGTGTTTGGAGCTTTATACTAAAGAACAGAGACAAGTCAAACCCTTGAATTGGAATAAAGACCATTGACATAAAATCAAAACGATTGCACCAGTGATCAAACGCCGATTTCAAAAGAGTAAAAGAACACATGAATCACAAAGACCCTTCATATCAGAATCGTTTTGCCTATAATCATCAATCATAAACTATTACCCGCAAGACGAGAAGCGAAATCAAAGCAGAATCAGGATCGAATTCAAAAAGGGCAAGCATACAAAAGAAACCCTATTCCCAAGATTTTTAATTTTGAAGAAAAAAAAAACGACGAGATAAGAAGAAAACAACCAAATTCTCGAAATTAGGAATAAAGGGAAGAAATCTAACCGGAATTAACAGATCTGCGGGGATGGGCTATGCGACCAGAAGCATCGGAATGAAAAATCGGTGAGAAGAGAGAAAAACTAGGGTTTTTTTTTCCGCGAGAGAGAGGAAAAAAAAAATAGAGACGGTGAAGATTGTATAAGGTCGACTTTTGCTTATATATAAAAACAATAGAGAGGACATATAAATAGTGAACAATGAATATTAAGAAGAAGAAAAAAAAAAGGATTGTCCAAGTGTTTTCTTTCTCGCTATTGGTTTAGTCAAACGGAGAATGTTGCCTTACGGGATTTGATGAACGTCGTCGTTTCTTAGTCTTTTCTTTTCAAAGATTTGACATCAAAGATTTTTGGACTTCTTTATTACTACTTGTTCTCAAACACATTGGTTGTGATTTACTAGTCGAGACAATCTGCATAATGTTTAACAAACAGGTAAAATTACTAGGAGAATGATTGAAATCTCGGTTGTTTAGTGTTCGTACATCTTGTTGGATGAGTTATACTTGTTTTTCGTAGTGAATGATACATAATTATTTATAGTAAGTTAAGATATATGTGTGGTGTGTTATTTGAATTTCGCGGGTTTTTTTTTTAACTTCTTCCAACGGTATTTAATATTTCTTTTTATTCCTTATATATTAATTGAGAAGCATTTTAAAAAAATAACCATACTTTTATGTATCATTAAGGAAAATGTCACGCTGACATGTCGTTCTCACATTGCTTCTCAATCCATTTAATTAAACACCCAACATAATATTTACGAATTTGTCATTAGTTTTACTTCTATTTATTTTTTTAAATTAATTTATGCTTTTCATTCAATTATTAAAATGAAAATTCAATTAAAATATATGATTAAGAGATATAAATCTATACAAAATAGAGTATCTAATATTTTATATCTATTAATATAACAAGATATACATAATAAATCATGATAAACATAAACATTAATACATAAATAAATATTTCACTAATTTTGATAATTAATTAATACACCATTATTTATCTAATAATAATCAATTATATTGCGGGTATTAAATAATTATACATAAAAGTTATCAATTATACATAAAAGTTATTAAATAATTTTTTCTACCCCGCACTATGTGCGGATATTATCTAGTTGTATTGTGATGGCGATTTAAAAATTAAGCCCTCCCACATAAGAGGAAAATGAAAATGTAATACTGTATATGTTAAAATTCCACATTAATGTAAATATCTATGTTTATGCTTTTATGATTTTTTTTAAAAAATAATGTATTTATGATAAGATTTCATTCCCCTTTTTAAGACAGATTTTCTTCCTTTTTTAAACATCTTGTTTTAGGATTTTTATGTTTAGTTGATTTGAATTGATATAAAATCAATAATCAATAAGATTTTATTAATTTATTCATTTAGTAATTGGACATATGTCAACTTCCCATACTCTGATGAGATCTCACATAAAGGTTCTCTAACTTTCATAGAATATATATATATATATATATATATATATATATATAT
>Ga0041059_1000381_pt1 | contig 32701 bp, 29 predicted proteins | sample AraColnosormetaG_FD_56232 | JGI IMG/M metagenome (GOLD analysis project Ga0041059, IMG submission 56232) | Arabidopsis roots microbial communities from North Carolina, USA - Col MF nosort | ecosystem: Host-associated > Plants > Roots > Unclassified | place: USA: North Carolina | collected...
TAAAAACATAATATTATTAATATATAAATATATATATATATATATATATATATATATATTTTAAAAGACCCTCTAAATCATGAAATATTCTTTTATAAAGTATATAGCAAAACATTAGGTACATGTTACATTCACACTCTCTTTATCTTTCCCACAAAAGTTTCGCTTTATGTTTTTACCAAAGTTGTAACATAAATAACTAAAAAGTTTTTGGGGAGAAGGAAACAACTTTTTTTATTAATGATGAACGAGAACAATAACGTACAGAACATAAAACCGACATATTGAATGAAAAACAGAAAAGTAAGAAATAAAACGAGGTAGGCAACAATTCTCTCTTAAATTTGCTAGGTAATGACTTCAAGTCCAGATATTGTTGCCAACAATGTCTTGTGCTATTTATAAGCTAAGAGCTGACATAGAGTTCCTTTTGTCTCTCTTGTGGTTTTTCGATTTTACTCTTCCAAATTTATTTTATTGTGCAGAAGCGCATTGGACCGAGCTAGCATGCTTGATGGGCTGTTGTTCTAATGGATCGTTTTTTCATATTCGCTGCTTGTTTGACTTAATCAATCTTTGTTTGGGTCGAATTAGTCATAGAGAGCAAAACCCGTATCCCACACTTTATCTAACTCTCCAATCTCCATATTCTGTGATATTGACCTCCTATTCAAGGCGGTTCAATGATTCCAAAAAACTTTGAATGCCTGCGTAATAACAACAAAATTGTTCGAACCCTATATATGTTGGGATATAAACCATGTTATACATTGGAAGACTAGAAACTAATTGTGTAATTTGTAAGTAAAGTTCAACTTAAATTAGTATGAGCCTTACATATACTAGTTACAAATATATAATTTCAACAAAACTTTTAGAGAGTGACACATGAAATAATTAATAAGATTACAACATCGACATGTGTCATTATTTAATCTTAAATTTGAAACTTAATCAACTAATGAAAATTATAAAATCAAGTAATGCATAAACCGGAATGTAATAAGCATTCAAAAGATTCTAACATTTCTACAAAACATAAATTGCGTGCATAGTACATTAATATTACAACTTACAAGTAATTTATTCTCTAAATATAGAATGATATAAACCATAAGAGCAACACAATTCACCGTCGAAATCGGTTATGGGACATGAGAACCATTAGTCTCTCTTTGGCTATTCTCTCGCGACCTTAAATGGATCCACCAATTTCTCTTACTCAAATTTAGAAATTTTCAGCATCTATATAAGCCAAATCCTCTCATTAAAAAAAATCATTCAAAAACCCAAAAATAATAATAGAAATTTAAAAAACAAAAAATAAAAAAATCCTTCAAATCTTTCTTTTACATATCTGACAAAACAATGGCTAGATTTCCTATAGCAATATGTCTAATGTTAATACTAGTAGCATCAAGTACCATATATGAAGCGCAAGGTGTATTCTTATTAAGGCATTACATGAATAAATTTCCTAAAAATTCCCAAGACTTTGAGCCTTTTGCTTACAAAGGTATGCTTAGTTTTGTGGATAACCTTGAGAATATGGCTCCGGAAAAAGGAGAGTACAAGGATTTCTTCTCAAAGCTGAAAGCTTTCATGTCCTTCATAAACACGGCAAAAGGGTCGTCTTCAGAGTTCCAGTCTCAAATGAAACAACAAGCTGAGGGCCTCTTCAAGGCTATCTCTGCATTGGGTGTCAAAGGAGGATCATCGGTAAATTTCATATTTTATTATTGTTCACATGAGTATTAGAAGATTACTCTCAGCTTTTTGATATTGTTATCTTATATGGCTACATCTTACGATTTTTAAGTTATTTATGAATCATTTACTGCTTAAAAATTATATTGTTTTGTGTTACTAACCGAACCCAATTGTTTGAGCATTACATTTTTTGTATGTTTAATTATTCTTGGTTATGTGATAGGCTGATACGAGCAAATTGATCGAGAGTTTGATGTCAATGGGGAAAACATTTGCTGAATTTAAGAGGAGCGGTGCAACAATGATGACAAGTGAACAAAGAAGAGAGTTAGTTACATCTATGGCAAAATGGGCACAAGTGATTGGTCAATTTGTGAAAAAAGTTGGCGATCAGAATGGTGACGGCGCAAAGATTGATCTGTCATCACTTCTTGGAGGTGGAAGCTCTGGCCTTGGAAGCAGTGGTGATAGTGGAAGTCCAGGCTCTGACAGCGGTTCTCCCTCCGCCGACACTGGGAGTCCTACGGACGGTGGAAGCTATGGAGACACCACTGGTGATAGTGGAAGTTCGGCAGGTAGTCCATCATATCCAAGTGATGATGGTAGTGGAAGCACTGCTGGTGGCCCTAGTGGAAGTACAACTGATGGTTCTGCCGGAGGAGAAAGTTCAATGGGTGGTGATTCCTCTTCTGCTGGAGCAGCTGGGGAGAGTGGAAGTGCAGCAACTGCCGATAGTGGAGATGCTGCTGGTGCCGATAGTGGAGGTGCTGCTGGTGCCGATAGTGGAGGTGCTGCTAGTGCCGATAGTGGAGGTGCTGCTGCTGGTGAAACCGCTAGTGGTGGAGCTGCTGCCGCTGACACTTCTGGTGGTTCGGCTGAAACCGGTGGTGAAAGTGCTAGTGGTGGAGCTGCTTCTGGTGCTGGAGCTGCTTCCGGTGCCTCAGCTAAAACCGGTGGTGAAAGTGGTGAAGCTGCTTCTGGTGGTTCAGCTGAAACTGGTGGTGAAAGTGCTAGTGCTGGAGCTGCTTCCGGTGGTTCGGCTGAAACTGGTGGTGAAAGCGGTAGTGGTGGAGCTGCATCCGGTGGTGAAAGCGCTAGTGGTGGAGCTACATCCGGTGGCTCACCTGAAACCGGTGGCTCAGCTGAAACCGGTGGTGAAAGCGCTAGTGGTGGAGCTGCATCCGGTGGAGAAAGTGCTAGTGGTGGAGCTGCTTCCAGTGGCTCGGTTGAAAGTGGTGGTGAAAGCACTGGAGCTACTTCCGGTGGCTCAGCTGAAACCAGTGATGAAAGCGCTAGTGGTGGAGCTGCATCCGGTGGTGAGAGTGCTAGTGGTGGAGCTGCTTCCGGTGGCTCGGCTGAAACCGGCGGTGAAAGCACTAGCAGTGGAGTTGCTTCTGGTGGCTCAACTGGTAGTGAAAGTGCTAGTGCTGGAGCTGCTTCCGGTGGCTCGACTGAGGCCAATGGTGGAGCCGCTGCCGGAGGCTCAACTGAAGCCGGTAGTGGAACTAGCACCGAAACGAGTTCAATGGGTGGTGGAAGCGCTGCTGCCGGTGGCGTGAGTGAGAGTTCTAGTGGTGGAAGCACTGCTGCTGGTGGCACGAGTGAAAGCGCTAGTGGGGGGAGTGCTACTGCCGGTGGCGCGAGTGGAGGAACCTACACAGATTCTACAGGTGGAAGTCCAACCGGTAGTCCCTCTGCGGGTGGCCCAAGTGGAAGTGCAAGTGAAAGCTCGATGGAAGGTGGAACTTTCGGAGGCCAATCTATGGGAGGACAAGCCGGCAGTGCTAGCTATCAATCTACCAACTATCAAAAGACACACTCAAAATCCGCAGGCAAAAGCTCCGTCAGCCATTCCTCGGAAGAGAAAAGCTCCGACAGCGCCAATGCGGACTCGTAGATTTAGACCCAGAGGTCAAAAACCTATTAATACTATTATGTCAATAAAGAGATGGCCCTGCTTAGTTACAGCAGCGAGCTGTAGAATGTTTTGCTTTAAGACTATTAATTACATACACTCAATACTAGAGAATTATATTCACGCATATTGCATGGATATAAAATTAACTCCCTTTTTCCTTTTGTAAAAATATGAATACAAGAAATTTTGGATATATACATGATACATTTTTTTTTTAAAGAATATGAATGCAAATGGGTTTGCATATATGATACATTAAATCAAATTTTCAGTCTTTTGCCTTAAGTTTTTCTTTATCTCATAGCTTTCCCTAACTAGTCAAAGTTTTGGTTGGTGATATAAACTGGACAAGTTTTTTTAGTTGTGAGTAATGTGTGCATAAATCGAAGAGACAATAGAAAATAGTAAAACATTTGTGTATATTATTTAATGATTTACTTGTTGCGTTTGTGATTAATAACAGTAGAGGCAGTACATGTCTTATCGCTAAAGATGTCAAAGCGGAATAACACATAACAAAGTAAGATAGTTACGGACTATGACAATACCTATCCGTCAAGGACTATCCTAAAACAACCAACCACGGTCCTAAAAACATCAACACTAACGTACTCTGCTAGTGTAAGTTTATTACACTAACCTACTCATCCTTATTATTGTAAATCTTATGTATCAGTTTGTGGACTCTTCAAATTTTATTTAGCGTCAGAGAGTCGTTAGAACAATACCATATTGTATTCTCAGGGCTCTTATGTATCTGTAAAGTTTGTAGGAGATTTTTTGCTTCCTAGTTGTTGTACCCATGTATACGAAAAAAACCCTTAACCAAAGATGATATCTTGCATTCATATTTCCGAGAAAAAATCAACATTGATTACTGATTAGTATATAAGTTATTATCTTTAAATCATAAACATCTATATATGTGTGGAAGTCCCTTGGTTTAAAAGTTTCTACAACATGTCTGGCTTTGATTCTTAGAGAGTGCACTTTTTTTTGTAGATTAGTGGTTCCATACTAATCAGAAATTCTAGAGCGATGTAGACAGGGCCGTCCGTCATGATCTCGAGTGTTAGGGGTAAATTTTCCGTTGTTGGTATGGTGCATCTAAGAATTGTCAGTAAGAGAGTCGAGTGTTGCGAGAGGTGAACTACACGTTTTAGAGTTGTTCGTAGAGCTGTTTATCTTAATCTGAAGTGTTGCACATAGATAGAAATGATAGACTAATCATCATTTTTAATAGGATTAGATCAAAAATATAAGTGATGATAATATAAAAAAATCTTTCTTTTATTTCTTTCCCGCCACACATAGTTAATCGCAGTTTAGAGAACCATATTAATTAGAATGGAATCCAATGGGCTAAGTTTATTTTTGGAAAAAAGATTGACGGTTATTTCAAGTATAGTGGAACACATGGTCACACATGTCAAGTAAACTAAAAGACATTCAGCTACTTGATATATATGGATTACATGGCCACATATACGAAGTAATAACATCATGTGGTCAACATCATAAACAAACAATCTCATGTTAAGCAGTCGACTGACTTCGGCGTTGGGTTTGATTCTAATGATTTATTTCTTAATAAAAATTAGAAGTTAAAACTTTTTAAAACTTTATAATTGATCATACAAAAAAAAATCCTTTACTTAATTGTTTTTAATAAGATTTTCCTGTTTTAATTTAAATTTACATATCTTAAGAAATTTAAATCTTTTTTTCCATTCGTAGTTTAGTTTTGAAATTAAAATAGCTAACAATTATAAAAATCAATGCATTAAATATCTATGCAAAATATATTTATATTAGATATAGAATATGATTTTTGATTATACAACACCAAATAAAAATATTTTTATTCAAAATAAATTAAAAGATTAGTTTTGAATAATTTTGTTAGACAACTCTAGAGACAGTCGATTGGTTAACTTGAGATTCTATATTTAAGATGTTGACTACATGAAGCCATATATCTCGTATATATGATCATGCAATCCATATATATCATGTACCTGAATATCTTTAATTTGCTTGACATGTGTAACTATATGTTCTGTTATACTTAAGGTAACTGGCAATCTTTTTCTTTTTTTCTTTATTAGATTACGGAGCATGTCACATCAGTTCAGAGTGATCCTGGATTGAGGAGATGACCTCTTAGTGACGACCAAGCAGTAAAGGTATCCGTATATGCAAGAGAAAGGTGATCTCGAGACTCATCCTTTTCGCCACAAAACACACAATATTGCGGACACCTGCTTATCTTAAAAGGGAAATGAAATTCTGTACTTAAATGAGTAAGGAAAATTTTCAGTATAAACATGATTAGATAAAAATAAAAATATCTAACACCATGTAAAACTAAAGTATATGAGTGGACAATGCAGTTTTTTGGTTAATTGGGTAAGTTCACACAAATACTTGGTGGCTAAAATAGCTAAACCCATTTCAATCTTTAGCCACGAAAAGAGTGTGGTCGAAGTAGATATATAGCTACTGGAATTTTTGTAAGTTGGTCATTGATAATTAGCTACAAATAATTTATGTGGTATCAGTGTGTACTTGAGTAATGATTGGCCATGGATTTTTGTTGGCTATAGTCGTTTGTGTTGGCTATACATTACATCCACACCATCTCAAAAAAACAAACAATAAAACCAATTATTTATTCTAGCCAAATGAGATTTCTTTTATTTACATATCCACAAAACAAAATTTACATAATTTGTAATCATGTTCAATATTTTATCCAAAATCTAAACTTCAGGACGATATGTAATTACTTTACAAAAAAAAAAATAGAAAAAAATATCTAGTTAATAATAATTAATATTATGTGGAGTTTATTATTCACATAACGTACTCTCTAACCATTCATACCCATCCCCTTCAAATGTTCACCGTTAAGTTTCAAATCCGATCTTGAACTTGAACTTGAACTAGAACTCGAACTCGAGCTAGAGTTATAACTTTTCTTCATGTGGTAGCCGTTTTCAGTTGAAATCTCGAGTGAAAATTGTTTCTCACTCTCTGTAGCAATTTTCACAAATTGAGACATCACTTGTTCCCACTTCAACACTATTTCCTTAATTGCTTGTTGCTGTGATAACGTAAGTGTCAAGGAACCACTATCTTTGCTTTGTTGTTCAGTTACGGCTTTGCCCATAACCGATTGTAAGATAGTTAGAGTCTTCATCACTTCTTGTTGATATCCTTGTAGTGTCGTTTTCATCTGTTAGAAAAATTAAAATAAAATTCAGTTTTGAGCTTATCCATCATGAGATAGTTAGAGGATGGTTTTAATTAAACGCACCTGTCCTGAACCACTTTTCTTGGCTTGCAAGACAGCCATAGCGTCGGAGAGCTTTGTAGCCATACTTATCATCTCAGACATGTAAGATCTTGAATCTTTTGCCTCAAATGTTGAAGAGACCGGACACAAGTACTTCATGTAATCTTTAAGTTTCTGAAAGAAGCTTTGGAACTCCTGTGTACCTGGAGATTTCTCCTCAAGGTTTGATATGAAACTTGTTACTTCTTTAGAAGTGTTACTCTCGGTATCTGTTGTTGTGGAAATGATGTCATCTCCTGTTCCTGTTGTTTGATTATTCATAGAATTTTCATTGCTTCCTACATCTTGCATATTTTGGTTGTTCATAGAAACATTGCTCTCTTTAGTCTCCTCTGTTTCCCCATTTGTTGAATCTCCATTACTACCTCCTTGAGCTTCCATTGTGTTATTTTTCATAGAATCTTTATTGGTATCTAGTTTATCTCCATTGGGCTCACTTGATGTACTGTTTGTCAAACTATTATCGTTTCCTTGAATCTCCGTGACATTATCCTTCACGGAATCTTCCTTACCATTGTTTATTTCATTTATGTCACCATTTTTGGAATCATCTTTCAAAGAATCGTCTTTAACTCCGTTGATTTCAACTGACTTACTATCTTTGGAATCTTTTCCTGTGGAATTTGTACCTCCATCTTTAGAGCCTTCTTCCATGGTTGCTTCTTTATCACCATGAATTTCATTTATCTTACCATCTTTGGAACTTTCCTTTGTAGAGTTTTCTTTACCTTCCATCCCTTCTTCTATCTTATCATCTTTGGAACCTTCTTTTGTAGAGTTTTCTTTACCTTCCTTCCCTTCTTCTATCTTACCATCTTTGGAACCTTCTTCAGTTGAAAGTTCCTCACCTCCATTAATTTCAACTGTCTTACCATCCTCGGAGCCTTCTTTTATGGAATCTTCTTTACCTCCATTTCTTTCAACTATGTTACTATCTTTGGAACCTTCTTCGGTTGAAACTTCCTTACCTCCATTTTCATTTGTTTTGCCATCTTTAGACTCTTCGTGTCTTCCTTTAACTTCTATAGTTTTACTATTCTCTTTACCTACTTCATCTCCATTATCTTCTTTGCCCTTTACTTTATTATCTTCTAGCGATTCTCCAATCTTTGCTTGAGAATCTGCTTGCATTAATATTTCATTCTTAGATTCGTCACTATCTGTCTGAGAATCTGCTTGAGAATCTGCTTGCATTAATATTTCATTCTTAGATTCGTCACTATCTCCTTGAGAATTTGCATGAGTATCTGCTTGGGAATCTGCTTGCATTAAAATTTCATTCTTAGATTCGTCACTCTCTCCTTGCGTTGTTGCTTGGCTTTTTTGTTGATTTTCTGCTTCTTTTGACTCCGATTCCATAGATTCTTTCTTGCCTCCACTCTGTTCTGTAGTATTTTTCTTGTCGTCTTTAGGCTTGTTCTTCTCCTCCTTTGTTTCTTTTTGTTTCTTATTTTCTGCAACACTTGTTTGCTTTTTTCTATCTTCTTCATTATTGCGTTGCGTTGTTGCTTGAGAATCTGCTTGCATTAATATTTCATTCTTAGATTCGTCACTATCTGCTTGAGAATCTGAATGAGAATCTGCTTGAGAATCTGCTTGCATTAAAATTTCATTCTTAGATTCGTCACTATCTGCTTGCGTTGTTGCTTGGCTTTTTTGTTGATTTTCTGCTTCTTTTGACTCCGATTCCATAGATTCTTTCTTGCCTCCACTCTGTTTTGTAGTATTTTTCTTGTCGTCTTTAGGCTTGTTCTTCTCCTTCTTTGTTTCTTTTTGTTTCTTATTTTCTTCAACACTTGTTTGCTTTTTTCTATCTTCTTCATTTTTCTTTAGCTTTTTTTCTTCAGACTCTTTCATCTCTTTTTCTTTTTTCTTCTGTTGGTCTTTGGAACTTTTCTTCTCTTTTTTATCCACTTCATTTTTCTGTGATTTACTGCTTTCAATCTCTTTTGTTTCACTTTTTTCTTCATTTTCTTTCTTCTCTTTCTTATCACTTTCCTTCTTCACTAATTTAACATGTTGGGACTTCTTCTTCTCATTCTTGTCTTCTTTCTTTTTGTTCGAGTTTTGATCTTCCAGTTTCTCCATGTCTTTCTTATCCTCTTCTTTTTTCCTGGATTTACTCTCTTCATGTTTCTTCTTTTCTTTTTTATCTTCTTCCTTCTTCATCGATTTATTGTCCTCATGCTCTTTTTTATCTTCTTTCTTCTTCGATTTATGGTTTTCTGATTCTTTCTTCTCCTTTGTTTCTTCTTCCTTTTTCTTAGCTTTAAGGTCTCTAGATTCTTCTTTTTCCTTCTTAGATTTACGTTCTTCAGAGTCTTTTTCCTCTCTTTTCTTATCTTGAGATTTTTTCTTCTCCTTTTTCGCCTCTTCTTTTGTCTTCGATTTTTTCTCCTCGTATTCTTTCTTCTCTCTATTCTTTGATGCACTATCTTCAGACTCTTTCTTCTCTTTGTTATCTTTATTTTCTTCCTTTAATTTACTGTTTTCGGACTTTGTCGTCTCTTTTTTATTATCTTCTTGTTTCTTCAATTCATTGTTTACGTACTCTTTTTTATCTTCTTCTTTTTTCTTCATATTGCTATTTTTAGACTCTTTCTTCTTCTTCTTCTTATCTTTTCCTTTTTGCTTTGAGCTAGTATTGATTGTATCTTTATTCTCTTCTTTATTTCCTTCCTTCTTTTCGTCTTTCTTGTATTTCACTGACTCTCCACTTCCCTTTTGAACATCTATATCCATGTTATTAGCAAAATCTCTAACTTCTTTTGTTGAACTTTTGTCGTTTCTTTGAACTTCTTCACGCTTTTTCTTCATGGATTCTTCCTTATTTGCTTTAACCTCCACTGATCTATCGTCCTTTAAATCTTTACTATCTTCTTTGTTACCTACATTTGTGTCCACTCCACCATTTTCATTCTTTTCCTTAGCCTCAACTGATTGATAGTCCTTAGACTCTTCCTTGTCTTCTTTGTTATCTTCACCACTACGTTCTTTAGCCTCATCTCGGTTTTCTGTACTAGAAAGTTTCTTATTGTCCTTGGTTTCCACTGATTTTGCGTCTTTAGACTCTTTCTTCTCTCCTTTTTCTACCTTCTCCGATTCTTTTTTGTTTCCTTGAACATTTTCTTCTTTATTCCTTACCCTATTTTCATTAGTCTTTGTCTTCTTATTTTCCTTAGACTCTTTCTTTTTCCCCTTAGCCTCTACCGACTTATCATCTTTAGACTCTCCCCCGTATATTTGAGCTTCTTCTTGCTTATCATCAACAGATTTATCATCCTTCGAATCAGTTTGACTTTCTTTGTTCTCCAATTTCTTATCTTCCATTGAATCTTTGTTGTTCTCTTTTCCTTCTTCTCCCTTCTCGGAACTTCCATCATTTTTCTTGACCTCTACTTCTGACTTAGTGTCTTCTTTACTCTCCATATTATTATCATTAGTTGAGTCTCCAACATGTACTTCTTTCTCCTTGTTAGAATCTGCATTTCCACCTTTATTATCCACTATCTTGCTATTAATGGAATTATCATGACCTTTTTGAGTTTGTTCCCGCTTTTCCTCCAGCGAAGTTTCATTATTTGTTTTTGCACCTACTGATTCATCATCCTTCAATTCTTTCTTATCTTCTTTATTCTCTAAGTTCTCATTCTTCACTGATTCTCCATTGTTTCCTTGAGTTTCTTCCCTCTTTTCTTTCGTATGGTCTCCATCGTTTGTTGTAACCTCTACCGATTTATCATTTTTTTTCTGTTCATCAGCTCCTATGTTATCCAAGTTCTTATCTTCTGTTGAAACTCCATTATTTACTTGAGCCTCTTGATGCCTCTCCTTCGTGGAATTTCCATCACTTTCATTAGCATCTACCTTTGGCTTAACATCTTCTTTATTCTCCAAACTATTATCTTTAGTCGAGTCTCCGATGCTCTCTCCTTGAATATTTACATTTTCACCTTTTGTTGTTTCTTTGTTCATATAAACTTCATTACTTCTTTGACTCTCTTCTCGCTTTTCTTCCTTAGAACTTTCATTATTTGTCTTGGCCTCTACTGATGCATTGCCCTTTAATTCTTCATTACCTACCTTGTTCTCCAAGTTTTCACCCTTCATTGATTCTTCATTACCTGCCTTGTTCTCCAAGTTTTCACCCTTCACTGATTCTCCATTGTTTTCGTGAGTCTCTTCCTTATTTTCCTTCTTGTGATCTTCATCATTTGTTGTAGCATTTACCATTTTATCATTCGTAGACTCTCCACTTCCTTTGTTCTCTGAATTCATTGTTTCATTTGTTGAAACTCCATTGTTTCTTTGAGCTTCTTCCAACTTCCCTGTCATGGAACTTCCAGCATTTTTAGCCGCCTCTACCTCCGACTTAACATCTTCTTTGGATTCCAAATTCTTCTCTATATCCGAATCTTCGATACTTTCTCCTTGACCCTCTACTTCCTTCTCATTATCTATTGTTGAAACTCCATTGTTTCCTTGAGCTTCTCCCAAATTCTCTGTCATGGAACTTCCATCATTTTTAGCCGCCTCGACCTCCGACTTAACATCTTCTTTAGATTCCAAATTCTTCTCTATGGCCGAATCTCCAATACTTTCTCCTTGACCCTCTACCTCCTTCTCATTATTAGATTCTACATTTTCACCATTGTTCTCTTTTGTTTCGCCGTTCTCAACAACATTATTACCTTCTTTAAGATCTTCCACCTTATTGCCTTGTAGATTCTCCATTGATACATCACCTCCATTGCTTCCTTCAACGCCATCTCCTTTTTCTTGCGTGGATTCTGAATTTTCTCCATTGGTCTCCACCATGTTACTGCCCGTAGTAACATTGTTGTGTTCAGTACTACTGCTTTCTTCCGACGAAGCCTCACTTGAACTTTTTGACTTAACCTCTACAACAATCTTCACGATTCGGGTAATCGTTTGTTCCCATTGAGTTATCGAGGTTTCTACCGCGTTCTTTTGTTCCAAGGAAAGTGACATTGCTTCATCACCTTTTATATGTTTCTCTATAATAACTCTACCGATCGCAGCATGTAACTCAGTTAGTGATTTCATCACTTCAAACATCTCCTTTCTTATACTTGAACTCAACTATCATATTCACAAAATAAAAACATTGATTAGTTCCATAAGTTCATAAGCTATAACGTTATAACTATCTTCATTGTGCAAGGACATAAAATGAGACTAGAACTTTGATTGTTCCAAATGCAAAATATTTTTGGTAGTGTTTACGTTAGAATTTATGTTCATAGCTTTGAAATATTTTTGTTCAAGATAACTTACCAGTCCTCTCCCAAGCATAAACATCGTTTGCAAGAGATTTTCGGATTTGGACTTAAGATCAAACTTGAATGTCTTTGGTTCGTTGTCCTCGATTAGCGGCGTAACAGAAGACTCCAACTTCAAAAGATCTTTTAGCTTCTCAAAGAATGATCTTAGCTGTTCTCTTATAGGACAATTGTTCTCCAACTTCAACACAAACCCAAGGGCTCTATCCGAGATGTACGGCTCTATATCTTTGATCGTGTTTGGAGGATTCACGACCGTCTCATGTGCTAAAACTACATTGAGAGTTAAACTAGTTGCAACAATGCAACAAACGAAGAACAAATAAACTTTTCTCATGGTTAGTGATGATGATTATGGGAACTTTCCTTCTTGATCCGTTATTTATATAGTGAAAGTGAATCTGTAACAAAACTAAGTTTAGATATATGGAATCAATGACTTAGAGACTTTGATGGACTCATCTTTGAACAAAAATAGCAAACCAAGCTTATTAGTGGTTTTTAATTTGCTGATAGCAAACCAATCATGTAGATTTGAAGAACTCAAATAAATTGAAAAAAAATGAAATACATCTATATCTATAATTAGAGAGTCTCTCCATCTAAGGTATCCACATCAGCAAAACACTTTTGTTTAATCTTAAATTTTAATTACAATGTTCATTTAATTCATATCTTTTTATATTTGTGTTACATATAATCAATATAAAACTAATGAAGTAAAATAAATGAAATTTTAAAATAGACTAAGAAAATATTATTAGTAATAATAGTATAGTTCAACTTTTAACAGAAAAAAAAAAAGTAATCTACTTCAATGTTGTTAATAATGAGCTTGAATGAAAATAAATTTAAATGCATGTTAGAATAAAAATTATAATTTATGTAACTCTGTTTCTAAAATCTTGAAGAGGAAAATAGTATTTAAAGTAAAATATTAGTTTCTAAAAGCATATACTACTAAAAAATTTTCTTTATTATATTAAAAATTCACTTTAAAGAACAAAATATTACTAAACTCATTAAAAAAGCTAATATTAAAAACAAAAATTCACGGGTTCGAATCCAATTTTGTAATTTATTTTTGAGAAAAGATTAGTGCAAAACGACGTAGCTGCAAAATCTGTTAAAACTACAAAGTATATAGATAGGAAAATATAGGAAGGTTATTTAGCGGGTTACTTTAAAGTTCACGGTATTGACTTGCATTCTCTTGAGTTGGAGGGTATAGTTGCAAAACAAAACAACTCAAAATTTTTTTTTTTTCGAAAAACCCTATTTAAAATATACTAATTTTTTGAGAAGAAGATGTTGACGTTGCATCACAAAATTAACTTTTCAAATAACAAGAAACATTTGGCCAAAAAGTGGTCTGAAATCACAATAACACTATTATGGATGAAGACGAAGTCACATTCTTTTAAGTGTCATGAAAAAACTATAATTTCGTGTATAAATTTTGTGAAGTGCAATTAGACGATAGACTATGCAATCTTATAAAACAAAATTTTCTCAAAAAACATAATAAAATGTATACTTATAGATGAGATACAACAAGGATGTTAGTCTAATCTTCAGCGTTTAGAATGATATTGAAATGGAACTGAACCGGATCCGGCTAAGGCTGTTTTTGATCAATTTTAAGTAAACCGAGAGACCCGACCATTTTTTGGCCCAAACCCGAATGATCCAACACAACAGACACAGGGCACAAAAGAAGCAAAGAAGAAGATTCATGGAAAAGATTTATGGCTTTGCCTTTGGTCTCCTCTGTTTCTTACATCAAATCCTCAAACCAATTCCATTGTTCTTTCTCTCTGAGAAAAGGTTAGTCTGATGTTTCTCACCATTGAAGCAAAACTAGTTTACCCAAATTCACAATGACATTGTTGTTCATGTGTTTGCTTTCGAAATCTGGGTTTCTCTAAAGCTTATGATACTAATTCTTGTCTTCTTTACATAAAATTTTAGTAATCAAAGGTTTAATTTCATTTGGGTTTTGGATATATTGCAGAAAAATTTGAGCTTTCAAGTTTCTTCATTGTGCTTTGTTCTCACTTCAGCTATGTTGATACTGCAGAAAGATTAGAACTTGATAGATTACTATTGTGGAGCTCTCATCAGAAGATAAGATTTAGTAAAAGAACGTTTTCTCAGAGAATTGTTGTGAAAATGTCTGCTTCAACTTTGCCTATGAATCTTGGCAAAGCAAAGAAGGTTTGGATATGGACTATGTGCAAAGAAGTCATGACCGTTGCGGTGGAACGAGGCTGGAACACATTTATATTCTCATCGGATAATCGAAAACTATCCAATGAGTGGTCATGTAACAATGCAGCCCTCCATTTGACGTGTTTTTATATATCTATGTTCTTAGTTTTACAGTATGCTCAATGGATTTTTTTGCAGCTATTGCATTGATGGATACATTGTTTATTGAAGAGAAGAAAGTTATTGATGGTACGGGGAACGTTGTAGCTTCGGTCTTTGAGGTTTCAACACCCGAGGAGCTTCGGAGTTTGAATATCGAAAACGAGCAGATAGAGAATATTGTTCTTGATTTCTTAGACTGGAAGGTAATAACTTTCTGAGCTTGAAGCCTTGAACTTGAACTCACTGTGTGGACTATTTAGTAACACTTGAAGTTTCGTTTCGCAGTCAATCCCAGCGGAAAATCTAGTGGCGGCTCTTCAAGGAAGTGAGAAAACAGTATTTGCAGTTTCAAATACTCCCTCAGAGGCTAAACTATTCCTAGAGGTTGTGTTTAGTTTCTGATGTTGAATTTTAGTTTTCAAGAGATGTTTATTCTTAGTGTTATGCTTGGCTCTCTAGGCTTTAGAGCATGGTCTCGGTGGAATCATTCTTAAATCCGAGGATGTTAAAGCTGTTCTTGATCTAAAGGTTACTATCTCCACAAGCGTCCTTTCATTTTGTTTAAAAACATGGTCTCTTATAGTTACTGTTTTGAAAAACTATTAGGAATACTTTGACAAGAGAAACGAAGAAAGTGATACATTAAGCTTAACGGAAGCTACTATAACTCGGGTTCAAATGGTCGGTATGGGAGACCGAGTCTGTGTTGATCTTTGTAGCCTAATGAGACCCGGTGAAGGTCTTCTTGTATGTTTGCCTGTATATACACTCTTTCTCCAACATAAAGTACTAATTTTTACTATTCTTATAAGCATTGAAGTATCAATCTTTACTCTTCTTACAAGGTTGGATCTTTTGCTAGAGGACTCTTCTTGGTTCACTCAGAATGCTTGGAGTCTAATTACATTGAAAGCAGACCATTTAGAGTTAACGCTGTGCGTTTTTTTTTCTTTCATTTTTCACTTGCTGGATCTATTCCTTTTATAGATATCATTCACTAAAAATCTCAATGTACAGGGGCCGGTGCACGCTTATGTCGCTGTACCAGGTGGAAAGACGTGTTACCTCTCGGAGTTAAGGACGGGAAGAGAGGTAATTGTTGTTGATCAGAAAGGAAAACAGCGGACAGCAGTCGTTGGGCGAGTGAAAATAGAGAAGCGTCCACTTATTGTTGTGGAGGCTAAGGTTCATAAATCACATTCTTTACTACACTCTAGCAAACTGTTAATTAGGATTCAATTTGAGTTAACAGCTTCATCTTTTCCAGCTTAGCACAAAGGAGGAGGAAACAGTGTATAGTATCATCTTGCAGAACGCAGAAACAGTTGCATTAGTCACTCCTCATCAAGGTTCTTGGTCTTGAGTCTCACCCTCATTGCAGTTTGCTACTAGTTATTAGTTAACATCTAATAGTTTCTTTTTGCAGTAAACTCATCAGGACGAACCGCTGTTCCCGTGACCTCGCTGAAACCCGGGGATCAAGTTTTGATCAGATTACAGGGCGGTGCACGCCATACCGGTATAGAGATTCAGGAATTCATTGTCGAGAACTGATCAAAAACTTTCGGGTAACATTGAAACATATCAAATAAAATGTGTCTATCAAATAAAATAGGTTATGACATGTATTCTATTTATAAGACTAGCTAGATAGGTTATGACTTGTTGGCACATTATTTCTTTTTATCATTCAACAAAATAGATTGACCAGGAAAAAAAATTAAGTGAACAGCCATGAATCTCTCTGTATTGTGTGGTATTGTCTGTTCTTGTAACTATTATTAGGATAGTTGAAAATGTATATATACCCTTCAAAGGCCTCAATCCAAAGACGCACTTCCTTCATTTTCCTTTCTAGTTTTATATTTCAAGTTCTTTTTTTTTTAACCTTGCCATCAATACAACCATGGCAAGGATTTCTCTGTTGTTCTCTTTAGCCTTAGTTCTAGCCATCGGGTCCGTCTTGGCTCACCCACCTACCCACAAGAAATTACAAAAGACCTTGTGTCCATCTACTTTGTCCAAAGTTCAAGCTTTCCCTTACCTTGAAGTCTCTAGCTTCGTCGAGAAGAAGGTTCAGTTCGCACCAAAAACCATTGCGTTCAAGTCTTTGTTCTCCATCTGCAAGAGCTACATCGACTTTCTTGGGGGCGTTAAGTTTTCTGCCTCCAGAGATGTGTTTCACGTCGTTCATGTCAAATTCACTTTGATGACCAAGGCGATGGTTATTGCACAAGCACACATTGGAGTTGAAGGAGACCTCGCTGTTAAGTTGGGCAAAAGCTACACCGTGATGGCTGAAAGGTTTGTCAACCTTTTGGAGATGATGTCTACGGTCTCGGCCAAGTATAAGTTCGATGCTAATGCTAAGATAAGCGCTAGTGAGAGTGCTGAGATTGAAAAATGTGTGATGAAGTTGAAGAGTGCCATTAGGTCTTACGTGAAGGTGATCTCTCAGTGCAGCACGAAATTCTCTGCTGGAAAGAGTATTGGTTTCCCCACTTACCCCGTTGGTTTCATTGGAGGTATAGCTAAACAAGGTCTCGGATATGCGGGTAAATTTGTTGGAGCTCATGGCCAAGTTGGAGCCGGATTCGAAATCGGAGCTAAAGCTAAGGTTGGAGTTCAGAGTGAAAAATTCTTGGAGTACGGACCAATAACTAAACCCAAAGGTAAGGTTGGAGTTCAAGGTGAAGTTAAAGTCGGAGGTCAGGTCCATGCCGCGGGTAAGGCTAAGGTTAGAGCTCAAGTTGAAGCTAAAGTCGGAGGTGAAACCGGCAGTGGATATTATGATGGAATCATGAAGTACTTTGGAAAAGGTCACTTCGATGCCGCGGGTAAGGCGCATGTCAGTGGAGGAAGCGGATTCAGGCCATTGAGCAACCCTCACAAGAAGCACTTAGATTGAACAAAGGGCACAAGTTTATACAACAGATGAAGGAGCCATGAGTTCATCTCTTATTTTTATTTTTACTATTATATGAAGGAGGGAAACGCCATGCGATATTAATCTCTATTTGTAACCATTTTAAAAACAAACTATATTTGTAACTCATCATTAATATAATATCGCATGTTTTCTTAATTACACTCTCATTAGTATTTTCATTAAGAACTAAATCGCTTTAACATCCCTTTATTATTAAAAGGGAAGTACAAATTAAAATTTTATCTAATTTGGCATCAGTTTTGATTTCAATTTTGGATTTTGTATTATGCTATTCAAAATCATTAAGGGTAATTTGGTCTTAACAATCTCCTAAATTTTATATGATTCGATTCAATCTAAACCGTTCAATAAAATTAATTTCCTTCAATCTAAACCGTTCAACAAAAATAAGGAATCTATGTCGTTTTTGAAATCAAAACATGATCACATTTCATCCCTAAAAACACTATATTCAATCACGAAATCAATAATCAATAATATCCAAATCATATATTACGATTCTTCACTAATCACTAAAAATTTATATTTATAAGTTTAAATATCAAATTTATTCAAATATTTAGTATAAGAACAAAATAAACCGATGGCCCGTAGTAAACCGCGGGTTAAAACCTAGTATAAGTTATAACTGTTAACCTAAAATAGTTTACTAGTCCTACAGTAGTCTCAATAGGTCCACCAAAGTTGGATTGTTAGGATATTGGATATTTTTCTCTTTTCTACTAAAATTCGGATTGTTTTGTGTTACCAAGCGAACCGATCAACCAAAAATATAGTGAAGTGTCAATAGGTCTACCAAAGTTGATACCACACATCATTTCATGTTCTTACTCCATATCTCTCAAAGTAGGTTTGTTGGTTTCAAGGGGGATGCAATGGATATTGTATAACTTTCAATTAAAACCAAACAAAACAAAGAAAGAAAAAAAACAATGACATATGCAATGACGACAAGTAAATCACATAATGTTCACGTGTCACATGGATATCTCTAGTTGTTTCTAAATGTTTAAGTAGGCAGTGACATCATCAGAAAACTCTTATCCTCTTCTTATTTTTCATTTCGCCCAAAACAATTATCCTAACGTTAACATACGAATCTGATCTAACTTATTTTCATATTATCTTGCTTCCAAATGCACTATAAAATCAGCTATAACTCACATGTTTTTAATCAATGTCATCAACAAAGACAATAATGGAAACTATATACCTAATTCTCTCTCTCTTCTTCTTCTTCATCTTCCTATCTCTCAAACTCTTGTTCGGACCACGGCCGCGTAAACTAAACCTACCGCCGAGTCCGAGTCGACCATTTCCGATCATCGGACACCTCCACCTTCTAAAGCTACCACTCCACCGTAGATTTCTCTCTCTCTCAGAATCTTTAAACAACGCCAAGATTTTCTCTCTCAGCCTCGGCTCTCGTCTAGTTTTTGTTGTTTCTTCTCACGCCGTCGCGGAAGAATGTTTCACTAAGAACGACGTCGTGTTAGCTAACCGGCCGGAGTTTCTCGTCGGGAAACATATAGGGTACAACTCTACGACCATGGTTGGTGCGGCTTATGGAGATAGTTGGAGGAATCTTCGACGTATTGGCACCATTGAGATCTTCTCGTCTCTTAGGCTTAATAGCTTCGTATCTATCCGTCAAGATGAGATCCGACGGCTCATAATTTGTCTAGCGAAAAACTCTCAACATGTAAGTACGTACGATTTTAACATATTTAATCACTGTCTCGTCGTCTCGATTGGTAAAACTTTTTATAAAATACGTTGGGCTACAAAGTATAACATAGTTACTCTAGATTTTTAGATACCAATAAAAATATGTGAACCTTTAAATTTAACCATTTGGTTAAACAATTGCAATTTCAGGGGTTTGTGAAAGTGGAGATGAAACCATTGTTTATGTGTTTAACTATCAACAACATCATTAGAATGGTGGCCGGAAAAAGATTCTACGGTGATGGAACAGAGAACGACAACGAGGCTAAACACGTGAGACAGCTAATTGCCGAGGTAGTTGTTAGCGGCGGCGCAGGGAACGCAGCAGACTACTTCCCTATCCTTCGTTACGTAACGAACTATGAGAAACATGTTAAGAAGTTAGCAGGTCGTGTTGATGAGTTTTTGCAAAGTCTAGTTAACGAGAAACGTGTGGAGAAAGTAAAAGGTAACACAATGATCGATCATTTACTTTCTCTACAAGAAACTCAGCCTGATTACTACACGGATGTGATCATCAAAGGAATCATACTTGTAAGTAAAATGAGAGACCAAATCAGTAACATTACGTTAATGTTTTTGTTGTTGTATATTTAACTGATTTTGCATTTGGATAGGTTATGATACTTGCCGGGACTGATACATCAGCTGGAACGTTAGAATGGGCGATGTCGAATTTGTTGAACCATCCAGAAGTATTACGAAAGGCAAAGACCGAAATCGACGACCAAATCGGTGTAGACCGGTTAGTAGAGGAACAAGACATTGTGAAACTTCCTTACCTTCAGCACATTGTGTCAGAGACTTTACGGCTTTATCCGGTGGCTCCAATGCTTTTACCCCACTTAGCATCAGAAGATTGTATAGTTGATGGCTATGACGTTCCACGCGGCACAATCATCTTGGTGAATGCATGGGCCATCCATAGAGATCCAAAGTTATGGGAAGAGCCAGAAAAATTTAAGCCGGAGAGGTTTGAGAAAAAAGGAGAGGATAAAAAGTTGATGCCATTTGGGATTGGACGACGATCTTGCCCTGGTTCAGGGCTAGCTCAACGGCTAGTGACTTTGGCTCTTGGATCATTGGTCCAATGTTTTGAGTGGGAGAGGGTTGAAGAAAAGTATCTAGACATGAGAGAAAGTGAAAAAGGAACCACAATGCGAAAAGCTACATCGTTGCAAGCTATGTGTAAAGCTCGTCCCATTGTCCATAAGGTTTTAGATGCTTCTTGTCCATAACTTTCATCATACAGAACCTCTTGTATAACAATTTCGATAGAAACACGATCTGTTTTGTTGCTTCTTAGCTATGGCCTTACCAGAGTACTCTATATTTTGAGGTAAAGACAGGCTCTTCTTTTCTAGGAAGTAACACAAGATCTTTAAGGTCAAAGAGAAAAATCTGGTTAACTCCAAACAACTAAAGGTCCAACGTTTACTACATGCCATAACTTAGTATTGTAGGTAAATGAGATACTAGTAGAGAATGTTGGAGAATCAAAGTTTAGTTACTATCGGAATCGTTTCCTGAGTCCACATTCATCGGCTGAGGGTTCTTGTAATCACTGATCTCATCCTTGTATCGCTGCTTGTCGACTTGAGCCTTGGCTTCATATGGCTCTTTATCATCAGCTATACATACACACGGTTGGGGAATTAAAACACATTCACATGATAAAGTAAAACCAAGTAATGTATTTACTTTTGAAAAGGATCTTCAAATTTTTTACCAGACATTTGACGCCACTTATCTCCAAGCACCTTTCCCACCTCTCCAAATGCTATTCCTGGGTGTTCCTTCTTTATGTTCTGTTCAGTTCACAAATGGAAAATGACATAATCAGGAATGTGCTAAGTTTGTCTGTTAATTGTTTGCTCTCATGTATGTAATAGACCGAGGATACTCCATTTCGCAACTTAGCCTACATCATAGAGGTAAAAGTAAAAGAAAGGAGAGAAGAACTCACATCTCTTTCCATTTGGGAAAAGAACATGAAACCAGACATTGCTCTTTTTGGTGCGTTGGGATCCTTCTTCTTCTTCGGCTTCTTCCTCTTACTACTGCCTTCGTCTGCGGCTACAGTTTTCCTCTTAGGAGGCAATCCTTTCGATGACGAAGCCTCTTTCTTAGGTTCCTTCTTGATAGATTTCTATAACAAGTCAATGACAGGAAGATATGAGAAACAAATACTGCTGCTGAAAGAGTTCGAATGAATGCGACAAAAGTTTACCTCTTTTATCTCTCCTACACCGCCTTCACTAGCATCAGAGTCGTCCCCGCCAGAATCATCAGTTGGTGAACCACCATCATCATCCTCACCCATAACAAAGTCTTCGTCCTTCATAAATTAAAAGTCTCGATTATCAAACACATGATCATTAGAATATGAAGTAATTCGGTCAGACATAAAGTACTTGCCTCCTCATCACTCTCATCAGCAGCTTGGTTTCTGATACGCGTAAGATGAGGGTCAACAGCATCATCATCATCATTATCCCCAAGAACAGCAGCAACACCGTCTGCGGTACCCGCACCTCCAAGGTTCATAATCTTCAAACCCTTAGAGCTGCAGCAAGAAAACATAAGGAATATTCACCACAAATCTTAAATGCACTCAGTAAATATAGACGGAGACAATGAAATAATCCGCGCTAACCTTATGAAGGTATAGAGATTGTGATACTCATTTCTTTGAATGTTACGGAACAGATGTTCATGGTCAGTTTTCAGTCTTATGAGAAGATCAAAGTAATGCATGTTAGCACCACCAGCAGCATGCCTTTCAAACTCGACATAGTCAATCTAAAAACGAAAAAAAAACAGGTTAGAAAACCCAACTCTATCTCAAAGCCTATAAAAAATCTCCAATCCTTAATAACCATAATTTACCTCATCGTGAAGTATAAGCGTTGGAGGTTTAGGTAAGAAGAAAAATCCCTTCTCGAGTGGATAAAGAACCCCATCTTCTGCCTTGAGAGACGATTTCACTGCAAACCCATCTTGGGAACTGCGGAACTTCCCAGGTTTAGTGATCTTTGCACCAGACAGCCAACGCAACACGGTGGTGAATACTTCATGAATGAGACCCTGAAAATTCATACAATTCAGCGTATGTATAAATTTTTTTATTCAGGAACAATAATGTAAGTGCAGACCAGACAGAAACCTTATATGATCGCTCCAGCTTGTCCTTGAACTTTGTATTCATAAGTTCATCACTAATTGACAGTTCACTTTCGACAACGGTGTCTGTTTCAAACTGGAGAAGATGCAAAAACAGTTATGTAAATCAGAGTAAAAAAACGAAAATTATACATAGAAAATTGAAATGGAAGGAAAAATGTAAGTAATGTTTACCTGCATAACAATGTGGGGGTACATTGTCTGACCTTTCCGGATTGGTGGGTCTAGAGAGATAACAACAAACGTGTGTGGTTGGTTTGACTGCTCAGGCATATAAAAAAAAATACGAACTCAATTAATGTGAACACGATTCAGTGATCATAATACGATAATCCCTTTAATCTGATGACTGCTAACATAGGTAACTGCCCTGAGATATGCTTAAAAAAGAATTACCTTTGGAAGCAAGAACAAACGGACAACGCTACTGTACTGGATTTTAAAGTCATTAGCTTGTCCTTGCAATCGTAAGAAAGAAAGGTGAAGTTCCACATTGTACCGACCCCTGTGATAGAAACAACCAAATCATTTAGTCATGACAAGATGAAGCCATACAATAGTGCAACAAATGTTTAAGTAATCAACTCTTTACCTGGGTGTGAGGATTGCAATACTCTCAAATGTGACGACCGCATCCTCAACTCCAGGACTAACATCAGCCATTGCAACGATTGTGTCATTGAAAACCTGAGACATTCTTTTAGCATCAACAGAAAAAAATATATACTTGAGGCACATACATATAATGAAAATAGTTTGGGAACTCACTTGAGAAGGTGGACGGTTTTCATCACCAACAAACTGAGTGTTGGAATTAGGAATATGAAAACTAATCTCCATCAGCGAGTCTTTCTGTAAACACGTAGAATATAAATCAGTAAATGTACATACATAACAGCCTAGAGATTACATATCAAAAGAAACCAGTACCTCATTAGCACCAGCAGTATCATCAACATGAAACTCCAAAGTAACATCATTTTTCCCTTGAAGCTGAGTCTGTGAAACATCAGCTAAAGATACTTCAAAAGCTTGTTTTGATCCAACCAAAAAGGTTAGTGTATTCCCTACACAAAGAAACAAAAAATTCTCCCTTTAGATCCACAAATGAAACTAGACAACCACAAGTAAAGCCTAAAAGCTATAAGAACTCTCACCGTGTAAATCCACCTCTCCCCAATTACGACCACTAACTGATAATTGCTTCTCATCCGGTGTTTTTCCATAAGAACTTTGGAAAAAGCTAGACAGACTTGGAACATCCTACAAAACAAAGGAATCAGAACAAGCACAAACATTACAATATCAAATCAAATAAAAAAGATATACACACACAAACCTGATCTCGAAATCCAACGAACTTGTAGTACAATCCATCTTTGGTTTTGACTCCCAATTGATTACTCTTTGTCACTTTCGTCCAACTAACACTTACAATATCAGATCTATCAACTTCCACAGCTTTTCCACCACCTTGTTTCTTCCATTGAATTCCTCCAGAATTGATTTTAAGTAAACCCGGGTTCTAAAAAACCAAAATTGAAACCCTAATTAGCCTTAAGAAAACCCTAAAAACTACCGCAGCTTTAACAATTGTAAACAAGAAAACAACACAACTGAAAAATGAAAGCGACAATCTTTTTTTTAACCCTAAATTTGACTCATTGAGTTCTTTAAGAATCGAGCGGCGGAAGCAAAAGGGGATACAGAGAAAGGAGATTAGGGTTTTCGAAGGAAGAGGAAAAGGTGAAAACTTTGAAGGAATTGAAAGATCTTGAGAGATAGAAGGAGACAGAGAGAGAAGATGGTACCTTTCCACCGCGACCGCTGAGAGAGATATTATTGAAGGAGTGGCCGTCCGCCATGGTTTTCTGTTGAGAGACACGAGAGAGACGAGAAAGCGAGAGCGAAAGAGAGAGAGTGATTTTTTTTTTTCCAAACTATGATATCAACTTTTATACATAGACACTCAGGCGGTTTAATTTTGGGAAGAAAACCAATTTTCGAAAATTAGATTTTCCGGTTTAATTGAATTTTTGAGTTTTTGGTTTTGCAGATTTGGGAAAAAGACCTTTATCAAAAAACGGTAAAAACAGAAGGTTGTTTTGAGTTTTGGATTTTTTCACATTTGGAAAAGAAACCTCTTATAAAACAGAATTTTATATCAATTATGTAGGCATGCGGGTTCGGTTTACCAAACCGGTTACTTCGGTTTTGTTTGGCTTTGGTTAGGAGGGGAAAACCGGTCTAAGGGTATGGAGAAGTGATTATTGAAGGAGACAATAGGAATGTGATGGAGCTATTCAAAATAAATAGACAACCAAACAGAGGATCCGAGCATTGTCTCTATTGTTCAACATTACCAAATGGAAACAAGCTCATAATAGTAGTACATGTTGTATTAACCTCAAAAACCAAACTATCAAAGTCTTTTTATCCAATGTAATGACTATAAATTACCCTGCATTGCTAGAATTCTTCAGAACTGTTTTCGTTTGTTCCTAAAGAGTCTATCTCTTTTCGAGAACACGTAACCAACAGCCATTAACCCGAATCCCGACACTGAAACAGTTCCCCATGGGAACGGTGGATCTTTGAAACAGTTGAGACTCGCTTCTACCCGTTGTGACGCGAGGTACACTACTGAATGCACTGAGTACAAGTCGTGTGAAGCTGATCTTAAGTAGAACAAAGCCATCTCGAACTCATTGTGTGATAGAGCAGAAACCGTTTTATCCAGCTTGTACTGCATAAGATTCCACCTTTGCATGAACTCAGAGTGGCGATTCTGTTTCCGTAGGATCACATCTCCTCCATATGCAACCGCGGAATCGATAACATCGATTGCACTTGTGATAGTTGTGTTCAAAGATGTCAAAATCACGTTTCTCTTAGCAGCATCTTTCTGAACAAACGATAGAGACGAGATATCAGAGAATGGTCCAAACGGTGTTTGCCCAATGCTCCATGTATAATCAACTAGAGTTGTGTTATGTCTCGGGCTCCATGTCAAATGAGTAGAAGATACACCCCACATACTCTGCAGAATGGAACCAACGAGAGGTCGTTCTAAGTCTCTCGTATGAACAAACACATGACGCCCGTTGCAAGTATAATCACTAACCGTTTGAGTTCCTCTAGTTCTAACAGCAATCACCATATCTCTAAAAGCAACAGACTGATGATACCGATCAAGCAACAAAGGCGTATTGATATCCAAATCAAACACATAAACAGGTAAAACCCTAGCAAACTCATTTCCTTCTTCTTCAACAATCCCCGCAACTCTCCTCAACTCCTCAGCCGAATCAGTCAACGCCCGATGCATATGCTTAGAATCCAAATACTCACTCACAATCAAAGTATAGTTATCAAACAAAAACCTAGAAGTATACGAATTCATCCCACGAGATACCGCAAACGAACAAATCGAACATTCTCTATAATTCACACTATAACTCTTAAAACTCAACTTCTGTTCACCTAACAACAACCCACCACTCTCAGCTTCATCCATAAACGTTCTCTTCACAAACTCCAAATCTAACCCACTCGAATCCTTAACCTCTGACCCATACACATGAATAAACTGAACCACCAACGTATCCTCAAAGTACACAGGGATTCTCAAAGAAGGAACAATCAAAACCTGATAAGCATTATACACCAACGAAGCCAAATCCGCAAGTAAAGCTTTTTCTGATTTAGGACGACCATGTAAAGCAGCTAAAGGATGAAACTCACCTCTTGGTAAAACACCATCACCAGATAAAGCAGGACCATAATCTACAGGACCAGCAGAGAGATCAATCCATAGATAACGATCTTTACCAGTCCAAATACTACCTAAACATTTCGTAAACCCAGCTGATGAATCACCATGAGAGTAACTATAAGCATAAGGTTTAGCTTGTGAGCCTAAAGAGATCAAGTAAATGTAAACACCACCATCTCCATGCTTCTCTTTCTCATACTCTTGCTTTATAATCTCATCGATTGGATTGTACTGGATCGAAAGGAGATTAGATCTGAGAGATGAAGTTGTTGATGAAATTAGGGTTTTCAAAGTTGAATCGAGTCTGGTGGAGAGAGATTGGGGAGATAGAGAAGCGTCAAGGTGGAGAGAGTGAGAGATAACGAGTTTGTGATTTGTTGATGAATCTGGAGATGGAGAGATTACATGGAAGTTGTCGTTAGTTACGGCGGCGGAGATGAATTCGGAGAGAGTGGAGGCGGCGGAGGAAGGGAAAGAGTCTCCGATGAAACGGACGTTGAGTGGGATTGAGATTGAGAGAGAGAGGAGAGATTTGGAGAGTGATGAGAAGTGGATTGATGAAGAAGAGAGAGATCGTTTGAGAGAGGAGGAGAGTGATGTGAATGAGTCGTTTGATGATTTTGGGTCGAGACGATATTGGTTTGTTAGGAAGGTGTCTAGGCCTGGGATTGGTGGAGAAGAAGAGGAAGTGGTGGTGATGAGTAGGAGGAGGAGGAAGATGGAGGCGGATCCGCCATTGAAGTAGGTGGTGATGCGGTGGTGCGTCATGTGAGAGTGGAGGTTAGAGGAGGAAGACGAAGACGAAGATTTGTTTGGGCTTTCGAGGGCTAAAAATGTCAAATTGGGGTTAGATTTAAGTGGATTTTTCACATTGGGGTTAAATTTAGGGGTTTCACTCCAACAAAAAACTATCATTTAAAATTTGGGTAATGATAACGTGAACGCGGTTGAAGTTATGAATTATCGACCGAGGTTTTGAATGGATGTTGCGGTTAATACTAATCAATCCGCGATTCAGTCTACTTTATTTTAGGGGTAGACAATAAATCAATACAGATTTAATTTATCTCAATCAGTATTCTAAAAAGCGATTTTGGTGGTTGTTTAGGCCTCGACTAGGGGCTAGGCTCTCATGCGACGCCTAGATGACCGTTTCGACCGCTTAAGATTAATTATGCTTCCAATATATGTTTCCAATATTTAATTATTCAAATTTACTTTTTTTAAGTTTTGTCTTCATATACATGGTTTTAAATGTTCAAATATTGTTTAGTATGAATTATATGTACGTTTTATCACATTTTTGTTTATAAATTTAATATTTATATTTTTTTAATCCATATTTTGAATGATGTTTATCTATAATAACATATTTATAATGTTTTATGTTATAAACATCTTAACCGCCTAAAATTGTCTAGACTCCGATTAGGTGTTTTAGGCGGTAGACATTGGATCACCTCCCGAATAGCGTCTGACGTTTTCTTGAACACTGATTTCAATATAAAAAACGGTGTGCAATTGGTCCACAACGTCTTTTTCTGTTTTTTTTATCTATACTATTAGGAACTATAGTTTATGAATGGTAAATAAAAAGCGGGTCCAGTCCATACACGGTTTTGTCTGCTCGAACCGTTGTAACGATTCGGACTCTAAGAAATAGTAGGAAAGCTCTCTTTCTCTAATATTTTTGAGAGAGAGGGGCTCTTATCTTTATTTGCGGTTAACATGTCTTTTCCGTTGTTATATTCTTGCCGTCAACATAGTTTTTTTGTTGTCATGTTTTTGCCATTAACATGGTTGTTCTGTTGTCGTTTTTAGTCGTTCCAATGAAGTTGGGTTTTTCGTCCCGATTAAGTCGGGCTTTTTGTTTGACATCACAATTTTTATAACATTGCAAAAATGATTTTTCCAATGAAAGTAAGATTAAATGCATGATGTAGTAATTTTTTTTATATATATCTATTTAGAAAATGTTATAAAAGAATATAAAATTTAAAATTTAAAATCCGTTTCTAAAAACAATGTATGTCAAAGAGTTTTATTTATTATTAAGTTTTTACTAAAGAAAAAATAAAAGATTATTAAACTCAATTTAAAATTTAAAATTTATATTTCTAAATAAAATAAAATTAATGGTCATATTATTCATGAAATCTATAACAAAATATACAAAAAGTGATATGTAAACATATCTCCAATGAGTCTATTTTCAAGTGGATTGGAACTCATGTAAGGGGGTTCAAGACACAGTACATTAACTAGTTTAGCTGAATTATCTTTTCACAATAAGCTTGCAAATTTAACTTTTCTTATTTTCCCCTCCTTCTAACGTGTATGTGTTTTCGATTTCTCATATTCAAAAGCAATTAGCTAGCACTCGAAGCAACCAACTCTCGGAAGACAAATTCAGGCCGCCAAAAGTAATTCGTATACATCGTAAATTATTCGACATTACAAAGAGTTTACCGGAACCAAGCAAGAATATGTGGGAGAAAAAAAACAAACAAATTGGATAGATTCTTATTGAGCAGTTTTTGATACACGCAGAGCGACATAAACAGTGAATGTAGACCGCAAGATTGTACAGCAGATTCTCTAATAAAAATGGAGTAATGAAGAAAACCAACAACAACCATATGGGTTCCTCTTATTCTCCGTTTTTTTCAGACAGATTACACTTCTTACCAGACTCAGAACATGTAGACCACACTATCGTGGATCCTGGACTTCTGGTTCTGTGCAACACATTCAGATATCCACATCAGGTTCCTGATCTCCTGCTCCCGCAACCTCATATACGCAAAGAATACCGCGTAATGGAACTGCAAATATCATGTTTTAACAACTACTGTTAGTATTGGACGTGAATTGAGAAACAGTTATATAAGCCTATAACACATCACATTATGTAATCGCACTCCATGGTCTCTTATCTGAATCCAATTAAAATTCAGTTCTAGAGGAAAGTTATCTGTGGTTCATTTTGGGAGAGGGATGCAAACCTGCTGCTCAAAGGCTAAGCAAAGCCTTCTGACTTCTTCTTCATAAAATGCCTTGTCGAGCATCTGGCTTTCTCCATAAGACATCTTGGAGAATATAGCTTGATACGGAGGGTATTTTTCCATAACACCACGAACCTATGAGTGAAACATAATGTGATTCACTGAGCCAAATTCATAGACCGTATATAATTATACAATATCTTAGCTTGTGGATTTACCTGATCTATGTCTTCACAGATAGCAAGCTCCTCGTGGCCATATGGATAGCTGCAAAAGCAAAAATCAAAACCATAGTTAATAATTTTATGCAGCAATTGGATCGAGTGTATCTTTCGAATGTAGAATGCTTCTTACAGGAGACCAAAGTTGGAGTACAGTTTCTTCCTGTCTTCTCTTGTGAGCTCAGTGCCAATGCTGCATAGCAATGAAAATCAGTTTCAGAGCATAGATAAACACAGCAACATAATGATGGTAACATCAGCTTGTGGTTTGATGCAGGAAGTAATTTACCTGTTGATAGTGATATTCACTGCTCTCCTGTCGGCTTCAAAGGCCAAAAGGTCAGACATAATCTCTGCTGTTGCGCCACCAAGTTTCTATTTCAGAGACACGAAATATAGAAGAAGGGGTTATCTAATATAGGTAGATTCTGAAATTTCAAAAGTAAAATAAAAGATCTGGAAGTCGACTAAGCACCTGACAGAAGTTGTAAAAATCCTCAAGGTATGCTTTGTAGAGGGTATTCCTCATAATCTCTATGTTCATGTCATCGAGATCCTACAAATAATGCAATATGAATGTGATATTACACCCATAACAGAAACTAGAAAAGAAATTGCATAATATTAATTTGAAACAAAAACTAGAATAAAAATCCATGAGCTTTGTACCTCTGATGTTAGGCATTCAGAAAAGTATGGAGCCAGAGGAGTGTCCACAAGCACCAACCTATAGAGTTCCCGCATGTTCTGAGCAACAGCTAGTGTAGCAATACTGGAAAAAGTGAGAGAGCATGAGAAAAGCATAAAAGTGGGAAAACGAGAAAAGGGTTATGAAACAGCTAAGGGATGAGGAGGTATAATAGAAGATGCAAAAGCTCGATGCGGGCTACCTGTCAAACATGCCTAAAGGGTGACATTTCTCGATCAACTCTTGAACATCTCTCTCGTGAAGGGTTCCAGTAACAATGAGCACGACATTGTCAATCATATGACCATATCTGCATACAAACCCAATACATCAAATGACAGATAGATCGTATACTAAATTATTCCAGGAGGAAAACAAGGACACAATCTAAGCTAGCATTTCAGAATTACCATAATCTTTCCCTCAACATAGTGAAATGAATAGTTGCTCTGTGATCTAGGTAACTAATGGTGTGACTTGAGGAGAGCAAAAAATCTTACACTAATAATGATGTACACTGAGACAGAGCTAAACATTACCTGATGTACTCTAAAAAGGTAGACATTGGCTCAGTAGCTTGGCAAAGCATATGCTTGTAGTCATCAACAAGCTTGAGCGTACACTTCTCCACAATTGTAGTGGTATGCAGAGGTGATGGTTCTGCGTTACAAAACAACGATTCAGATGCAAAAACTAGAAACTGAGACTCAAGGAATCAATTTGTCGTCTAAACATCAGATTTCAGATCCACAAACAACATTTTGTTAACAAGACTACAAAATTTCACATCGAAATTTCTTCAATTCGCAGATTAAATTGGTGATTTGGGAGAGTTTGAAATGCCTAAAACCCAGAATCGAAGTCAAATTATCAAAACTGAGTCAAAATTGTGAGAGACAATCAGGAATCATCATCATAACGCACCGTTTTGGAGGTAAGGACCGTATTTGGTGGCAGAGAGATGCATCTTGATATCGTCTAGGTTCTCACACTGACATAGATTGTTGTAATCGGCGGTGGTGAGAAGCCCAGCACGGTGGCCTCTGACGATCGCCTCCAAGTATCCCCCATGGATATTGAACGTAAGCGCCTCGAATCCGTACATCTTTCTCTCCTGATTGTAAGAAATTTCAGATCTCAAAGATTATCGCCGGAGATCTGATCTGAATTCTGAAGAAGAAGAAGAAATCGAAGCAGAGATTGTGATCGCGAAGAAGAAGATAACTTTGAAATTGACTGGATTTGTTTGCAAGCTTTAAACCAGTATCCCTAAACCGGTCTGCTAAATCGAAGACACGCACACCCGGTTAAATATTTCTCTGTCCAACTTTAATTCATTAATTTTCTCTTTAAAGTTTAAATTTTAATTTATTGAAGATCTCAGTTCCCATTTCTCACCAATGAAAAAAATAAATGAGGAATCGAAAAAAAGTTAAAAATATGCAAAAAAATATGTTTCAATTGTGAACTTTAGAACTTCCAAAATATCATTTAAATGTTGAGATTGTTATCGACTTTAAAATTAAACAAAAGATAGTGTTATCGGACAGTACAACTCTACGTACCTATCTTTTGATAATATGATCTAAAGTATGATATCTAGAGAAATATCTTTCCATGTACAAACGCCTTGCTTTGGTCGACTCGACTTCTTTCATCTCTTCATATCTAGCTTCTCATTTTAATGTACCTGAGTGATATTACGGTAAGTTTGCAAGAAGTATCAATTAAAGAGTCCATAAGAGGTCTAAGATAGAATCTTACGATTAAATACATTTGCCCATATAATTAGGATTTTAGCTAGTAGAGATTTCTAAAAATATGTGTTTAGAACATCAATATAATGCATTTTCCTTTCATTTTTATAAAAGTATTAATCTTGAATCATTATGTTCTTGGTGGCAACCTAAGTTCTTTCATCTCTTTACATTTTTGCACAGTAAAACTCTAATGAACTATTTCAATTTGTAGAATTTTCTATATCATTATATTCAATAAATTTTTCTTAAATTTTTCCAAATTCTAAAATAAAATATCTTTGATCGAATATGTTACCTGAAAAGTTCAAACTACGTTTAAATAAACGATTGAGCTATGAAACCTCTTTTACTATGCCCCTGAATAAACTAGGGGAATTAAGACAAATAGCACTAAAAACTTTATTATTCCAAAAATAGCATATTCTTTTGAAACTTCCAAAAATAGCATATAAAGTTTTAATCCTCTATAAATTAATTAAATAATAAAAGTTTTTTTATTACCATTTGTATCAATCCTCCAAATAAAAATGAGAGCAAATACTAATCTAATATTAAATTGAATCAAAAAACTTTTAAATAGTAGAAATATATACTCTAAATTGGAAATAAAAAAACCCAAATATAATATTACAAACTAATTTTAAAATGAAAAATCTCTTTTAAATGGTGAAAATATATACCCTAAATTGGAAATAGGAAACCCAAATATAATACCATAAACTAATATTA
>Ga0041059_1000382_pt1 | contig 32694 bp, 37 predicted proteins | sample AraColnosormetaG_FD_56232 | JGI IMG/M metagenome (GOLD analysis project Ga0041059, IMG submission 56232) | Arabidopsis roots microbial communities from North Carolina, USA - Col MF nosort | ecosystem: Host-associated > Plants > Roots > Unclassified | place: USA: North Carolina | collected...
TNNAAAAAAAAAAAAAAAAGTCTATTACCTAACCCAAAAAAAAAGTCTATTCTTGCCATGAAAATCAGCAGCTAGTAGTAGTTACTAGTTAGTTCTCAAAGGAAGAGACATACGAAAAGGCATAGTTGAAACACTACGGACATATCTTTAACACTACTTTGGTGGATCCGTTTTTTTTTGTAGATGACAGATTCGATCTTGAAAATTACAAGATCAAACAAGTTTAATAATACTATAAAGAAATTACTTTAAGAGTTCCCTATAAGTAACTTTATCAGAAAAAAATGGTTGGTGCAATAAAAATATAAACACAAACCAGTCAATGTAAGACAAATCAGGAAGAGCAACAAAACAATTCATTATTATTGAATTTGTAAGGTGAAGTAACTGATAACTGTACAGAGTTTATTTGTATAATCTTTCTACTTGAACTAATTGGACAACATTCTATCACTAGTTCTATTTTTGTGCTCAAGCATTATCTTGGCAACAATTTCGCTAACTTTATGAGACACATCTGGAATCATTAAAGCTGCTTCATCAAACAACTGAGCTCTAAGTTCACCTGAGATTTGATCCCGAGGAGAAGCTGTAGATAATTCCGATATTGACTGGACGAAAACCGCAGCAGCAGTGTTTAAACCGTGTAACGCTTGACGGCAAGAAGTTATCCTTTCTTGAAGTGACTCGTCTGCAAGTGTATCGTGGAATACTTCTGAAGACGTCTTGTCCTGTGACATAGCAAAACCAATGATGAAACCTGTTTATTTAGTTACATATATACGAACATAATGTTGGCACTTAGCACCATTTCTGGAGATTTTATGCATCTATGAGTGATTTTAAGCCTAGTAATATGTAAGTGTGTCTGTATAATAAATCTGTGCTGTGTAATGTATAAGTGAGTAGATATATACAAAATATGACGTGGTGAAACCTGCTCAGGATGTTCTTCTGAACTATGTGAAGATTGATCATTCACCGTATCAAGAGGGATATGTTCTTGGATCGACCTCAAAGTCTTGTACCCTGATTTTTGGGAGGGTGTACGCGTAAATTGTTTAGTTCCGCCAATGTAGTCTCTTCTTAGGACAAACTGAGACGAATATCTTCTTTGCTGCGATGATTTTTCGGCCTCGACCTATGGTTAAAGTAAACATATTTGGCCATCAAGATTTCTATTGGCAACCTAAAACATGTCGAAGCAAATAGGGAAGAGAGATCTTACATTGTCTATTATTGACAAACTGTTATCAAACTGTTTGAACATGTCCCCCTGCCCGGCAGAATGTTTGGTGCAGAAATTTTCAGGTTTCTGTTGTTTAATGAAAGATGCTTGGATGTTTGGAGTATTTAGAAGATCCAAACACACGTTGTAGATAGTGTTCCAACGGGTTTTTTCTTTCCTATTGCTGTTGAGAAGCAAAATAAAAACAATCAATGTGGTTCTCATAAAAGCAGGCAGAGAGATAGAGAGAAGAATTGCAGTAATGACCAGAAACAAGCTAGAGCTTCTTACCTAGGATCATCTCCTTGAAGCCCTGAAGTTTCAGTATCGTTGGAGCTTTTGGACAGGCTTCCAAGGCATGCATTTTCGGTTCTTGAACCTTGCTTGGGAGTTTGGTATTCAAGATTCACAGAAGAGCATTCTTCAGCATTGTCAATAGTATTTGCCATACTTTTATCTTCATGTTTCTGTTGTGGAGGCAATAAAGATGCCCAATATCAGAAGAACTAAAAGCCTTAGCTGAAATTTTGGGTCTCACAAAGCATTTCATAAAGATACACTCTATCCTGATTCCTAAAATCAGAAAGCAGGCAACTTTTTTGGGGTTGTACCTGGTTTGAAATGGAATCTTGACAATTGGTAGCAATATCAGATGTTTCCACTTTAGCTTGAGCCCATTTAGGAAGCCGAGAAACGCTGAACTTAAATGAGGATGTCCATGGGGAGCGTTGCTGCATCTGATCTGCGTTCTCCTCTACTGGCTTATAGTTTGCAGAACATGATGCATCATTTGGATTGTCTTCCTCCAAATCAACCGCAATTTGCTTGAACTTTTCCAGTTGGGCCACAGTTAACCTGCCATTTTCATTTACTGCCCGTATAATACGAGTAGCCATTCGCAAAGGAAGTTTCCAGACAAAAATACAGCCGTCACTTGCAACCTGACAATAAACACCAAAGAAAAGTTAAAAGCAAAGTTTTATCTCACTTTTTCGTTTTCATTTGAGGCATACAAGAAAGATAGATCCAGGCTTTTGAGCAGAGAAAGCTCTTTTACGGTGATTCAATTCAATAAGAATGAGACATTGATCTTGAAATCATCCAAAAGTCATGGTTCTTACAGTTGTAAGTAACAGAAAACTACAATTCAGAAACTTACTGATATGATATGTTTGCAATCAGGTAGGAAAATAACACCAGTCACAGCTTCACCATGTCCTGTGGCCTGAGCAACCAGCTCTCCGGTGACAAAGTCCACAAAGCAAATTGTCCTGTTAGAGTAGGAGCATACCAAGTAGTTGCAGCTTGGGTCCAAAATGACCTGTGGAAGAGATCATATTGTCAGCACTAGAACATCAAACAATGTTGAAGTCTAACCAAACAGTTTGTTCAATGCACCTTTACGGGATCTCCATGGTCTCGGTCTTGCTTGAATGATCTGACAAGCTTTCCACTTTCTATGTCAAATATGTTTATCTTCTTATCCTGGGATCATGAGATAAAGCATCAGACTTCTTGTTTAATCTGATGGTAGGTGTACGATTAATTGACTCAATATGCTCGAGATAAGGTGGTAATATATTAATGTTCACCGAAAGGTAACAATACCTGTCCCACTGTGACAACAAGTCCTGATGTTGGATCTACAGCCACATCATAGATCGTTCCATGAGAGAGAGTTTGAGTATGAGAAGGTGAAAGACGCACACTACTTGCTTTTCTGTTAACGTCAAACATCTGCAACCTGCGACAATATCAACAATTATGTCATAAATTTCTCCAAAGTAAATTTGCAAGTTTCGAGGTCTTGCAGCATATAAAACATTACCTATCTGCACCAGAAGTTAACATTTTCCGGCCATTGCATGCGAATTTAACAGAAGTTACAGCAGCTGAACCACAAACACTCCCAACGGGATCAAAGTTCCTGACAATGAGAAAATATAAGTTTGTATGGCCTTGCCATGGAAATCAAAAGACCATAACAGAGGTTTTGTTTTTACACCTTTTGACATCATAAATGTGAATTGCGCGGCCCTTTCCACCAGAAGCAAGCAAGCTTGAGGCATTTTCAGAATCAACGTTTGTCAGTACAGGAAAGCTAAAGCTCAATGACTGAATTTCTGCTTCATGAGCATCCTGCAAGATGGTTATCAATAAGAGGCTTATGAATTGGATGTCTGGACACCACCCAGTGAAGACATAGAGCCAATTTAAAACACTGGTGGCTAGTATTACCATAAAGCATGTATATTCTGATTCTTGCAGATCATATATATGAAGGTTCCCTCCACAGTCACCAGCTGCTAAGTACTTTCCATCTTCACTTACAGCCAGTGCCCGAAACCCAAATTTGCTACCACATGTCTCAACGAGATCACGTTCAAAAATGCCAGCGCTAGCTGCATTTTTAAAATATTGAGTGGACGAGTTGAAAACAAACAATGAACATAAGTATCTAGAATAGAAAAATACTACAACATTTTATAATTACCTAAATGCATAATCCCCTGTGTTGAAGATTCTGAGGGATTGCTGCTTGCATTGGCTTCTAACGGATTCACTTGGAAAGCAAGATCCCACAACCTGATGGTTCCATCTTCAGAACATGTAGTGAAGGAAACCCCTTCACTGCATCCCCTGGCTACACATGCAGCTGTTGGACTGTGCATATTTCCACAAGAGAGGTTTTTGATATCCCAAATTCCGGCAGAGTGTGATATCATCATGGAGCACCTAGTAGGCTGGAATAAGGAAGAAAAGTTTCACCATATGCAGTTGATGCTCTAAGCTTCAACAGAACACTTCAGAGAAAGAATTCAGAATCAACTAATTTTATGTGGAAAATACTGAAGTACGTTTACAGTTACCTTGTTCACATCATCCACATCCCAAACATAGAGACTACGATTCCCATAGATGACAACTGTGAAGCCAAAATACCACCTTTTGTCAAAAGGAAGATAGCTAAGCAATGTACTGCTATTTTAAGGTTCTTCTACACTCACCGAGCTTATCTGTGGTAGAAAACTGACAAGCAACTGCGTCCGGGAAGATACCAGGCGAAGATTCTATATTTTTGGGTTCTGGTGATTGAGACAGATTTTCAGTGTTGCTGCTTTTAGCATCTGAAAACTGGATTGTGCCAGCATAATCTAAAGTTTCAGGCGTAAATAGCTGGACCATTCCCTTGCTGCAAGCGCAGGCTATCAATCGACTGGATGCAGATAGAGCAAAACATTTTTGAACCTGACATTTCATTGCAAGCCATTCGAAGAAGCTCTTGTTAGATGAAAAATAAGCTCGGCTGGGGAAGCTTTGTATCTGAATGTTCCCCAAGCTAACATGAAAAATTACTGATGTCTGTGGACCTAGAGTCAACGCATACAAGTTAACAAAACTTATTGCCTACGCTCACAAGGAAAATACAATGCTTCTGGACTATGGGAAAATGATTGTTATGCATGTCTCAATGATGGGGTGATCCAGTTATGGTTCTTAGTTTAGCAAAGAAAAAGATTGAAATGAAGTTATTGTACCTTCAGATCCACCGACTTCTTGATTAACATCCCATAACTCATGAGCATTAGAACACCTACACCTCAGAATAAATTTCCTAATTTTCATCAGAGCGAGTGTACAAAAGCTCATATTAACAGTTGTAACTGTGTGGAGCGAATACCTGCTTCTGTTAGAGCGTATATTGAGATAACTTCGTCAATTTGTTCGTCACTTCCACTAGAGTTCACTCTGTTGGCTGATATAACTGACACAAACGAGTTTCCTTTTTGAAAACCATCATCAGTTTGATTTCCATGAAATGCTAAAGATCCTACTTTACTTGAACGTGTCCTCTGAAAAGAACCAACAGTCCAGAACTTCAAGTGCTTATTCCCGGAAGTAACAATGAATTTTCCATTAGATGAAAATGTCACAGAAGTTATCTCAGAGCAATTAGAACTCGCTTTGACCTTCGCCACCAAGATGCTTTTGCGCCAGTCCCAAAGATATATGTATCCTCCAACACTCACCAAATATTCCCCTAAAGGCCAAAGTAAGCAAATCCACAATAACAAGTAATGTGGTAACAATTATCAATTAGAGCAACAAAAAGGAAAGAAAACTAACCATTTGGTGAAAAGGAAAGACACTGAGATCCATAAAGATGGCCTTTCAGCTCCGAGACAAGTCCCAAAGTGTCACAATCCCAAATCAAGACTGCAGAGAGATTCGGAGACTGAGAAAGATCAAATCAAACACCAGAAAACTATCACGATACGAAAGATGAAACTGATTAACTCAATAACAGCAGTAAAAAAGCAAATGCAAACACTATCATACCTCTCCAGCAGCAACAAATCTCCCATTCTGCGAAATCGCCACACAGCTCAAAGGCTTAGGCATACGATGAGATACAACAAGATGTGACTGAGTGCACGAATCTACATCGTAGACTACCACAACACATCCCGCTAAGTAAACACATTTCGAGCTGCAAGTAACTGATGCCAATCCATTGGCGTTCTTCGTCGTCAAACCGATGATCTCTTGTAGAATTAGCTGGAAGAAATAAGAATTCAAAATCCAGTTAGAAGAAATCTCTATGGAGAAAAAAAAAACAAAAATTGAATACATTTGCCTCGAGATTTGGTGAGCAAGTGCATTGATATAATGATATGACGTACCTTCGTGGATGAGCTAGGCTTCTTTAATTTCTGGCTCAGCTTCATTCCGATTAGGGTAAAACAATTAAAAAAAAACTAAAATTTCTGAGGAATCTGGAATCGGAAACCCTAGCGAGAGAGAGAGAGTGATTCTGGGGATTTTCCGAGAGATGAGATTGTCGTTACTGTGTAGGAGGGAAACAATTATCAAAATATTGAATTTTAAAAAATAAATTCATCCGTTATAAATTAATTTAACCTAAAAATTAGTTTCTCTTTAATTTTTTGTTTTTGAAAATGGGCCCATAAGTTACCAAATAAAGCCTTCTAAAATGTGGGCTTTTCAGGCCCATATATTGTTTGGATTTGTTTCCTTTTTTTATTCCATTTTCTTGAACTATAAATCTTGTTCGTTTCCTCTTCTAAATCTCTCGCTTTCACCAACCAAACCCAGAAGAAAGCTCGAGATCAATATCGAATAAGGATCACAAAATTAGGGTTTTAATTTGATAGAGAAGATGAATTTCAGAAGCTTTGAGGAGTTCTGGCCTTTCTACATGATGCAACACTCGAATCCATCGACGCGAAGGTTGCACTTCATAGGTATCATCGCGAGCATCGTTGCTTTGATATGTTCGATTTTGATCAACTGGTGGTTCTTAGCTCTGGTGCCTCTGCTTGGGTACGGATTCGCGTGGTATAGCCACTTCTTCGTGGAAGGGAATGTTCCGGCGAGCTTTGGGCATCCGCTTTGGTCGTTTCTCTGCGATCTCAAGATGTTTAGTCTGATGCTCACAGGAAGCATGGAGAGAGAGATGAAGAGACTTGGTAAGAGGCCATTGTTGCAGCTCTCTTGAAGCAGCAGCAGATATCTCTATAGAATTGTTCTTGATTCTTCTTATTGCGTTCTGCGATTGGATTTTAGACTCCAGTTTGTAATTACTTCATGGAATCGTTGTTTGCGAATGATCATTTCTTCAAATTCAAATTTCGTATGAACAAAACATAAATTCTCAAGAAATTAAGTTGTGCAAAAACTTTATAAACTCAGAAAAGAGTTGATCTAATACTAAAGTCGAATTACATTTTAAAAAGGTACAGAAATCGAAAACTCTAGCACGAAATTGTCCCTGGATCCTTTTGATGAGCTCTATGAGGATGTGTACCTCCTGTTTACAGATGGTACCTAGTATCATAAATCTGTGTTGCGGGAAAAAGACGGGAGAGGCACGGCTTCTTGAGGCCGTAGTATCACGAGCAGACCGAACATCCCGAGCATCGGGAGAACAAGAAGCCATTTCAGAAGCTTGTAGTAATACATATGGAAAGTTAGTGAGAATTCGTCTGAGAAATGGAGTCCATTCTTATCTGCCATCTCCACCATTACAGTTCCTGTTGTTCTCACTCCCACAGTTGGTAGTTTTATCCGGTATTTTCCAGGGCGGTCATAGATCTGGCTCTGCGTTATCCTCCTCTCTCCCTGGTAATTGCCTGGAACCAACAGCGTCGTCTGTATTTGAAAACAGCTGGTTTAGTTCAGCAAGAAGCCATTGCTCATCTATTGAGGTTTCAGGAACTTACAGTAACGTTGTAGGGTGCTTGTGAACCAGATGGATATCTATATTTATCAACGATCTCGATCTCAGCCCAGAAGTTTTTGCCTTCCTCATCACGGAAACCTCTGGTCGAATGCGTGACAAAAACGCCTTCACGATCATAACGATTGGCCTTATTGTTCCTGCCTTGATCACTAGATCTCCAAGCCTGATGAATTCGGGAACCAAGTGTGAAATCAGTAATTTCCCCCATTTTAAAAAACAATCAAAGAGATGTTGAGCAGAACCCGCTCGCAAATAGAGTTCGGGGTTGATCTTGCCTTAAGGGGATGGTGAGGAGAAGGCGTTGAGAAGCAAAAGACGTTTCCATTCATAGTTGAGACAATAAGATCGAGATCATCTCCACCGTCAACATTATCAGCCAAGACCATGCTGTATCTGTAACTCGAAAGACATTGGTGGTCAAAATACTAAAGATATTACGTGCCGAGAGGAAGCAAAAGTGACTTACGAAGTTTCGCCAATGTCAACAACGTCAGTGCACGAGGTGGGTCCATCTATGAGATACAGGTAACCGTCAAAGGATGTAGTAACGATGGTGAGACCCTTCTTTTTCTCACCTCGCTTGTTCAGATCAACAAGAAGAAGTTGGTTCATCACTCTTCCATGAGTCCTGTATGGGTAAGGACGGACAATAGAACCATCCTTGCCACTAAGAACGTATATGTTTCCTGATGATGTAGGAACCACAACCTCCGTGTGTCCGTCACCATCAACATCGCCTATAGAAGGACCCTGTAAGAGAAGATTGGCAGCAATCAATAATCGTGAAGTGATCAATTCAGAGACAGGTTACAATGTTACATGGTAAATAATTTTGGTCTTACGCAGGGACTTAAGATCTCATGAAAGCTTGTATACACTACAATTATTTGATAGAATTCTGATGATGCTCGTACAACTGGTTCATTCATAAGAGTTTTCTATTTCTGATAAGAATAAACAGAGGTAATTGTTGACCTGGGGAACAAGGCTCTTAAGATGTGCTTCCCAAATTTCCACTCCTTGGGTGGTCCATGCTGCTATATTTCCGTGTGAATCAGTAGTTACAAGTTCAATCTTTCCATCATCATTTATGTCGGCCGCAACCACTGCTCCTTGAATTTCAGCCATTTCCAGTGGGAATTTTTCTCTGATGTTTCCTGCAAAAAGACAACAATCTTAGAATCCAAACCAACATCGAGATTTGCAGGCAAAAATGTGTAGTAAAACTTGTGTATGTATTGTCCATGAACAAGAATCTAATAAGAGTGAAATTTTGGTCTTGCAGGGAAACGGAATATTCAAACTTAACATAGATTTTTTTTTGAAGTGTGTGACCTTGACTATGAAAGCTATAGTTGCATAATCACATAAAACCGATCCAAAAGAAACAGCTCCTGCTAGAAGCATTGCTTGGTAAAAACAGTAACAGGAAATGCAGAATTGTCATCAATGCAAGAAAATAAACAGCAGGAAGTAACAAGAAGACTTACCACGATGATCCATGGCGTAGAATAAGCCAAAGGAAGTTCCGACAAGGATATCCAAATAACCATCGCCATCCAAATCAACAACCGTTGGTGAAGAATAAATATAAGCACGGAAGTTTGCTTTATCCGTACTCAAATCTAGCTCTTTGATCCACTTGACTTGTTTAGTATCAAGATTGAAAACCACAATTGAACTAGCAATATAATTTTTAATGTCGATACCACCAAGCTCTTTCAGATGTTCTGGATTATCATAGTACCTGAAAATTGCGTATTGTGTTAGCTGCCCTATATTCTGCAATGCAAATACATTGAAAACGCCAATGATAATATTCAAGACCTCATGCATGCAATACATACTAATGATGCTTTTGCATTAACAGATTCAGAGAACATTTACAGCATGAAAGCTAAACTTACTCGGGGTCGAAGAAATAGGAAACAGCAACAATCATCTCCTGTACTCCATCTTTGTCTATGTCAGCAATTACCTGATAAAAAGAGATACAGTAAGATCTCCCATGGAAGTAAGTAATCCGGAATAATCCTAAACAAGGTTTTTGACATAGATGAAACTCACAGGAGTGCATAGTATATGGGCGTCAATATTCACATAATCTTCTGAGTTCTCGTGCTGCCCCTCAACCCATTCCTCATCACCCCACATTTTCTCATCAACATAATCGTCATAATCATAACTGTATTCATCAGCTAACTCATCATTCTCACGCAACAACTCAAACGATGAATCTGCGTCAGCTTCTAAGCCTCCATCATTTTCTACTGTCGCCATGCGGACACCCTCACTGTTGTCTTTACTGTCCGAATGGCTGTCCACAGATTCTTTCGAACCATCCTCTTCCAGAAGTCGCCTCCCACTTTTGGTTACTGTCTCTGCCGTACTACTGTTTCCAGATGTCCCCAGAGTTTCTGAGGAATTACCCGTACTAGTATTTAATTTAATAACAGTTTCATTCTTATCTCCACTAATTTTGCTTTGATCCACCTCATTGGTGGTTACATTTCTATTGAGGTTTTCTCTTGAGCCAGCTGTAGTAGCATTTGCTGCCAAATTATTTGCTCCAGCATCCATGGAGGAATTATGTAGCTCTGGAGTAGGCTTTACAATAGCTTCTGTTTGATTATTCTCTGGTCTCTTTTGATCCTCTTGAGTTGACACATATGAATTAGCGCCATGAACTTCTTTGGTCATCGAGACTGTAACATTTGGTGTTGTGGTAGTTGCATTCGTTTCTACAGAGTGGAGAAGTGAGAGTCACAAAGTAAACTTTCATCACGAACTAAATTGACTCTGCTAATTCATGTACTTTTTCTACCCTCTAAATACTGGAGCTTCCCATCAGACGTAAAATCCATAAGAAAAAAGCAAGACACAAAATACAAAAACATTCTTCAGATAAGCTGAGGCAGCTACTCGAAGCATAAACTTATCTTTATACTTTCAATTACCTACCTGTTCAGTGTCCTCTAGAACTAGGAAGAACGCAAATAACCAAGAGACCATGGGAGATGGGAATAACTTAAGTAGCAAAGAAGAAACTGATGTAGAAAATCCAATATGATAAAGAAACTTACGAGTGGTCGATGACTTCATTGCCATAGCTTCCTCCTCAAGCACATCATCATGAACATCAGGATGTGAACGGTCAACAGGATCAGGATTAAGTCCCACATGCCAGTTCTTGTGCACTTTTCTACGTGGCACTTCTAGCTTATCTGACATCAAAAAGCCTGATACCCTGGAAACAAGAAAGTATCATATGCAAAACCCACAAAACTCTAAGGATCGATGATAACAGACAAAAGAATATCCATCATCTGAGAGAAAGAATTACCTGAAAAAGAGCACTTCGGCATTGTAGGTAGCCAGAGCAATTTCTCTAACACCATCTTTGTCGATATCAAATAGAAGAGGACTCGAGTGCACATTTGACTGGTGAAAAGCAGGCCAACCTAGAAATTTATGAGAGCATCAGTAACCTTTTCAAAATCCTTAATATTCTACAGCATCAAATGAACAAAGCACAAAATAAAATTTCAGAAAGCTAAAGGTAAAGAAGATAAGATATCTTGTACCTGGCATCTTGTCTCCATCAGCTCCTTCAAGAACTTCGAGGTAATGAACAAAAGATGGAACAACAATGTCAAGCTTTCCATCACTGTAACAAAAACAAAATCCGGCTTTAAGCACAAAGTATGGAACCAGCACTCATTAATCATGATGCCTTAACCCAAATTCGAGAGAGAAAACATCTGATTGTGAGTAAAAGATTTTAACACAGAATCAACATAAAAACATTGGTGGGAAAGATAATAAACCAAACCTGTTAATATCAGCAATCAAGGGTGTAGCATAAACGCTAGAAGTGACTTCAGTTTGCCATCGCAGCTCCAATTTTTTCGGGCACTGAGTATTCAATAAAGCATCTTCATCACTGCACAAACGAAACAACCCAGAAAGAAACTTAAATCGGAGAAACCAAACAGAAAGCCTTACGAGGAAAGAAACATATCTCCAGCAATCAATGGTATGAATTATGAAACAAAAATTCGATCAAATTGAGGCGTTGCATCTCAATACAGATCGAAAACTTACATATCGGGGTAGCCCAGCTCGTCATCGGTGGCTTTACGCTCTCTGAACTTATTTTCTCCATAGGAGAGATTCGTTAAGGAAAGACAGAGCAAACAAACCAGCAGACACTGCCTCGCTCGAGATTTCATATGATCACACTCTGCGAATACTAGGCAAATTCCCTTGACATAAAATTAAAATCGAATCAGAATCGAAGAACTGTATCCAACTACGTCGATAGATTTTGTAAAACCTCCCCAAAATCGGGGTTTAGGGAATTTGGAATGGTGAATAAAAAGGAGAGATCGAGAAGGAGAATGAGACGAAGCTGAGACTCTGTGTGTGTGGGAGATCGCAGCCGGCGAAATCGAATGACGCTGTGAAGAGTAAACTGCTTGCCGTTTTGATCTAAGTAAAACGCACGACACAGCTCGCTGTTTAGTTACAAATATGAGAAACGTCAATTATTCCCTATCACTTCGAATGATCGAAGGAAGATTTTTAACCTTTTCCGTTCTTGATTTTTCTATGTAAAATGCGATGAAAAGATTTCAAATCAAAATGATTGACATATGATATGAGAATCGGAGTGGTGATACTTTCTCAATGATAAAAGTGTCTAACATTCTTTTGCTTCTGAAGTATAATGGAACCAACAATAATAATATGATACTAATACTAAAAGATTACAACATTCCTAAGTACTATTGCTAGTAATATTACAAACACCTTCATCTAAACATATGAATCACTTAGAAGAGTAAACACATCTTATCAAGCTAAAACCATCATCACATACCCCCAAACGGAATTTTGATTCATAATAAACCCACCCTAAAACCTCCTTGAAACCGGGATTCTTACACATTCGAGAAATGCAGCGTTCTTTTTTTTTCCTTCTTACGTACAATGTTAGTATAGAAGCACCCCGGGATTTGCAAAGAAGAGAAGCAAAAGCATTACTGCCAACCCAGACATGTCTTTTTCTTGACTCAGCTTCTTGGGTATATTGAGAGAAACAAACAGACGTTTCATCTGCGGCGCGCAGCTTTGCTATCCATTTGAATACGATCCGCATACATAGGCAAACGGATGATCTCCCTTATCTCCTGCAGTAGCACTTCCTCTGTGATGTTGTCCTTTATGCTTCTCATCACCTATTTTGACATACACAATGGTTTAGACTTAACCCAATCACACCGGAACTCAAAAGACAGAAAGAAATGTCAGTTATTTACATGAGGAAAGTAAGTTAGTAAAGTATGATCGTCAACCAATAATGCAACAACTCAAGTATATAAAGAGGGATTATGGTACTGACCTTTCTGAAAGTGTTGATATCATTTGGCGTTGATTTATCGACCCTGACCCGCATGCTTACCCAGACTTTCTCATCCTGATCCCAAGAACACTCTACAATCTTCCCAGAGTACTCAGCAGGGTCTGAATCATCTGTTGCAGTTTCAGCATTAGTAGCTTGTAGTTCTTAGAAATAATGTAAGTTATGATTGACTGTGTTTATTACGAGTTATAAATATAATTATAAGCGGAGATACACACCTCTAAAAACAACAGAATTTCCATCCATATGCTTTTTCTTCCCTCTTTCAAACAAGGAGAGCATTCCACGGCCACTCTCATCCTGCTCGTATAGAAAGTCAACCGAGTTCATCTCTGGATACTTCCATTTCAACAGACCTTCATGGGTGCGGGGAACATAAGGATCATCCCAGCCCTGTTAACAGAGATTTAGATCTCAGATATGTATTTGGAAGACAATATACACTGTACTAAAACTAAAACTTCACTGCCTTTGTATGAAAAATAGGCTTTAACATCAAAGATCCTCTTCAGTCGCATGGTTACCTGAAAGATTAGGCCGTCGGCTTCATGTGAAAGTGATGGTATGAAACCCTTCAAAACCTTCTCAACCGCAGAAAGCAACCAGAAATCCTTTCTCCGCACCTAGGTGAAAGAATAATTAACAGCTCCATAAACAGTTTATACAAGGAAAAATATAAAAATGGAAAAGTGGCATGAATTTTTTTATAACGCACCCTAAAAGGCTCAAGATCATATCTATAGATATGACTTCTTGCCTTCTCATGATTACGGGGGTCTATCACCTCCTTCTCGAGCATCTTCCATCTTTCATAGAAAGGCCTCTGCTCCATTTTTGAATTGTGCAACTTTCTATTAGTATCTTAAGAAATTAACACATAATATAGCAAGCCAAATACAACTCATTGATACTCTATACTACTGACAAGATGTGTATGCTGGTAACCAGATTACGTCAAGGTTTAACTGTCAGCAACAAAGAATACTGAACAACTGCGAAAAACGATATAACATATTTGCATGGAATATGCACCATCGGAGTCAGATGCTCTATATGAGCATAGGAATTGTATATGTTCATAATTCCCAAAATATTTATTGCACCACGAGAAAGTCAGACATGACAAACAACAAACACTCTAAGCTAATTACGACAGTAAGCCCGGCCTACATAATGTGTTTAATTTCTCGAATGTTCTAATATTCTATAATGAGGGTAATGGCAGCTACAGTATTTACAATGTGCTTCAGTAAATACTCAGATCTTGATCAAAAGAGCCACCAATCCAACCATTATTGATTACATAAATAAATAATGACAATTCCAACCTCTACAACTGATTGGCCGTTGATTGCTACCATGTCATAGATTAGGTATCTCCTCTCCTGCTTTTGTTTATCTGGCAAGGTATCGATTATCATTTCTCCATCAAGTAATGTGAAATGGTGCACTTTATCAGATATGCCCTGGCAACCAAAAACAAATAAGTAAGAAAAACCACTAGTTCACACAATCTCGCCCACAAAGCAGGAATATTACTCACTTCAGTTGGGTGCCTAAAGGGGAACCGCATCTGTACCCTCCGGAATCTAAAGCTTCTATCTACTATGTAACATCCATCGGTGGTTAGCAGCATCATATATCGCGTTCCATCAGCTTTCCATGTTGCATAATAGTACCGCTGCCTCAAGAGTTGCAAATTTTCCCTGTTTTACCACAAGAGAAATATTAAGACTAAAGTTCTGCAAAAGAAATGGACTAATTGACCCCAAAACTAAGGGGATGCATTAGTCCAATCATCTCTTTTCATACACTACAAAGAGTAACACAGAGATTCATACCTGTTTAAGGAGACAGGGTGTGAACCTGGAAATTGTGAACATCCTCTTCCCTAGATTAGAGAAAAATGAAACTTGTTAGATACTCACAGATTTAACTAAATAATATTCAGTGTGACCATCACATACGATTTGAAATTTCCTACCCCAATATTCAGTGATAGCATCCTATAAAAGAATTGGCGGTAACCTTCCTCCTGGTCTGGGGGTATTTCATCACCTAGAACGTCATCATTTGACATCTTGACATCCACCTGATGACTTTCCTCCTGGAAACCCTAAGGCAGTAAGAAACAATAAATAAATAAAACCATCATAAAAGCAGGAAAACCAGATTATCACTTTATAAGTTTTGTCAGCTTTGGATAAAACTCAATTACAGCCATCAATATGCACCATTAACTAAATTCCTGGTAAACTGATTCGCGAGTTATGGAACCTACCTAAACCCATCTCAGAGGCAATATCAATATATTCAAAAGATCACTGGTAATAAAATGGCACAGAAAAAATGATTGTGATGCTGGAAATTCAGTACTAAGCTGTTCTTTAAATGGTTGCCCCTCACTAACAAGGAAAGACAGGTCTAAAGCTTAAACAAACGAGCAAGAAATCATTGGAATGACGGTTTCTGTATATAGATGATCAGCTAAATAAACAACTATAGCTTACTTGCACAGGACCAGCAGGACCGCCATCATCATCTTCATCATCTGGCAAAGCTTCACCATTTAAATCAAGCTCAGTAGACCTCTTCCATTCAGGAGTTGATGGGCAAATGACGCTTTCAGGTTTTATTTCGTGATAAAACGAGTATAAAGCATCAATATAATCTGGTTTATAGATCCCAGGTGGGCGGGCATCGGAAAAGATTTTCAAAGCCTGACAGAAACCATAGTGTTATAAGATTCTATACTCATAGGAGGTACATAAAGTTCACAAATACAATGAGAGAAGTGAAAATACTCACCTGTGTAACATTCATTGGCCCAGATCGCATGAGATAATGAACTATCATGAACCCTGTCCGATTATGTCCATGTGTACAATGGACGAGAATATACTTTTTCGAGTGTTTTAGATTTAGGACAAACTGATTAACCTGCAGACAGTTTCATTTAGTGAGCTACTAACAGTAAACAAAACTGCTTACACAAGAACATAAGAGAAAATAAAATACAACTTCAGGAAAACAGTTATGATTCATTTTGGCTACAAAAGAATACCTCATTGACAAATGCGTTGACAGACACATTATCTGGCACTGCATCACGACCCTTGCATGCAATCTACAAGCAAAGAAATCTAAAGATAAAGCAACCTGCTACAGCATGGAGGATATGGATATATAACAGTATCTAATTCGTTTACCTTCACATGCTTAATGCCTTCTTTCTTCAAGTCTGTCGTAGAATAGTAACGAGTTGTGTTTGTCAAATCGATCACCAGACCAAGCTGAAAAATTCAGTGACAATACACAATAACTTGGATCACGGATATACCAGTGTTGCATAGACGATGATACATACTCATACAATCAACAAAGCAAGGAGAAAGAAATTCCAGAAATTACCTTTCTCCCAGCTATCCTCTGGTTATGGATCACCTGTTTAAAAGAGTATCTACTTCCAGGAGGTACATGATTATTGTAAGATTCATTCAGGGGAACTTTTGAAGGAACGAGGAATCCTATCTCATTCCCAGAAGGAGGGCAGTCTAGCCAACCTGTGATATCGGACAGGCTGTCAAAGAGTTACCCTATTTAAAGAAATTTGCCGAAAGATAAAGAAAAGAACACATACAAGCTAAAACCATTTCAGTAAATTTAGAGGCCGTTTATACTTGAAGTAAATCTTAAGCATGAAATGATAAGTATTCATTCGGTAAAAAAAATATCACCTTGAGGGATCTTGTATCTATCATAAGCTTTAGTATTTCGATTCTGGTAATATTGATCACGGAAAACTGGCTGAGAGTTATGTGTTGGCTTGTCATATCTCATTCGTTTCTTTCTCTCTTCACGTTCCTAAAGCAAAAACATATGAAAATCCATCCTCAGACTCAGGGGAAGATAAGAAAACATGTGGGGATCAATTATTAGAGATTCCACATTAACGATGACATTAGTTAATAGTTTCCTAAAGTGTCCTGCATTAAAGTGACTACAGAAATCCATGTTGAGTGAAGAAAATCAATAGTACCCGTCTAGCGATTTCAACAGCAGACTCTATCCGTTCATCCCGAGAAGAATAGTCTTCTAGATGTCTCACATACGGTTCGTCATCTTCTTCGGGTTGGGGTGAAGCATTTAAGTCCATCGTAGCAACCATCCAAGGGCAAATGAACAGAAATTAACCTAACATATCCTTCCTCTGTAAGAAGCTACCTAAGTTATATCTGAAGCATGAAGAAAGCACAATATTATCAACCTCGGGAACACAGACCAGAATGCAAACTCAAAATCATTTCCCAATTCTCTCAATATAGAGTAACAAAGCCGAAAATTGAAGCAAATAAGATCCAAAGCAGAGCAAGAGATCCATATACTCTCGGTATCCTTCTCCAACTTAACTCGACTACCATAGGAAAATAAAACCCTAGAAGCTACGAATCAACGAAATCTCAGCCGAACATTTGAAATTCGTCCTCTTCTCGAAAACATATGGACATCAAAATCATGCGTATCACTAATAAGTGCGAAAACTCACCAAGGGCATCCAATATCTGAGGTATCAAACTAAAGAACACAGAGCTTTCGGAGAATCGGAAACAACATCCAAGGTTCTTTGAAACAAGTAAGCTCCGTAGATGCCTACGAAATCCACCGGAGATGGTGATGGACGGTGAAGGTTCAGTTCAAATCGCGGGTTCAGTGGAAAAAATTGAAATCGAAACCCTAGAGAGAGAAAATTCACGAAAGGAAGAGAGAGATAGAGAGTAGTTGAGAAAGGAGAGAGAGAAAGACCAAGTCTTCCTTATATACTGAGGCCAGTCGAGTCAAGGCAAAAACTTATTGGTAATCAAAAAAATACAAATGAGAAAATACAAATAATCCCTTGATAATTTAATGACGTGGAGGAAAAAACATTACCTTTTTCACGTTTTTATCATTTTATGAGTATTCATTTACCAATTTGCAGAGATTAAAAAATAAAAATAGTGAAAAGAAAATACAACGGATGTAATGATGTGGAGGAAAAATGACGATTTTTTTTTTGTAATTTTAATGNAAAAGTTAAAAAAAAAAAAATTGGCTTGGACAAGTTATTATTTGGAAAATGACAAATTTCTTCTTAAAATAGAAAAAAAATCTCTATAAGATTATCCACGTTGAAACAACCATATAATTTATCTCGGTTAAGTGGTTGTAAACCAGAACGCTCTACGTATATAAGAGGCTCCTATGTAATCGTTCTAACTTCTAAGATGAATCAGAAAGTTTGTTTCTTCTACTCTACCTTCATGATTCATCTAGTCTTCGTTGTCTGAATCTGTTGAATATCATTTAAAAAGAGATATTCCAGTTTAAAATAGATTCAAGAAACATCACAATAACAAAGATAATACAATCACGTCATACATTTGAGACATTTCTCTGTAAGATTTCTTAATAAGAGTTGTCAAGATCCTCAACATAGTGTTAATTCAGAAAAATCCTTACATAGAGCAAATGGAGTACAATCAAACAAACGCCATGCTCTCAAAGATTCTGTCTGCAGCAAAACAAGAAAAAGGAACATAGCTACAGAAGCTGCCAAGCTTCATTTGGTTTGTCAGACTTTTGAATCTTAGGTGTAGATTGAGTTACTTCGTCCGGGTCCATCTTTGAGAGGAAGTTTGAGAGACCATTGGTTAAGGCAGAGGTTGTGATCAAAGAAGCTCTAAGTAAGCTAGTGGCCTGTAACACAAAAGTAGTTTCAAAAATATTAAGAACTCAAGAATCAAAGACTATAAATTAAAAGGTAGAGGCACCATACCTCAGCTTTGCCAATGCTAATTACTTGCTCCTCAATATCACCAATGTTCATCTGCAGCTTGCTTAACAATGAAATTGTTGAGGACGAGTTCATAGGAGTGACAACCAGATCATCTGACACTATGAAATTTGTTTCTCCCTTCACAAGTCCAATACTAGCAGAAGCTGAAGTGAACTTTGCAATTATTTCACCGTTTGAAAGCACAGCCTTGTTAATCTTTTTACAGAGCATGTTATGACCATAATGGGTGACCAAGCATTCATATTCTGGTGATTCCTGGATAACAACATCAAGAGGTTGTGCCCTTCCAGTAGAAATAAGGAAGCATGCATTGAGAAACTGTGGCTGCTTTCTGCTTCTCAAAGCTCAAATCTTTCACACTTCTGCACAGATTACCAACACAGCCCATATTACCAATGTCAATAGAAAGTTCCCAAGCAAACTCAATCGGGATGGCAAGAAAAGTGAAAAGAAAATCAACGAATTCTTCTCTGCACTCAGCATAGAGAACAGCCCTGTCTGTCTTTCTAACATAAACTTTCAAAGTTAAGAGATTGTCTGCAGCTCCTGCAACACTGCTTTCTTGTACAAGTGGTGTCAACATTTTACGTTTCCTTGACATGCAATGTTTCCTCAGGAAGGTGTCTGTCAATGGAGCTTCCGAAGTGAACAAACACCCTAGCAAAGTTAGAATCTACATTTACAAAAGAAAGTAGTGTAAGAAAGATCGTTATTAAGAAGTTGTCATCAAGGGTAGATATAAAAAGTTCAAGTACCTCTTCAAAACCAACATCAATAAGCATTTCTTGCAGCTTATCAAAACCAGAGTAACCAAAATCATTGAGGACATTCAAAACAAGACCCATAGAGTTCAATGCCACTTTGAGATCATCCGTAATAACAAATGATGTTCTGCAGCTGGGAAATACTCCATCAGCTTGCTGTTCTTCAACCGGAATCTCACGGTGCATAGAGCTTCCACAACGACACTTCATGGTACTAACATTGCTGAATAACTTACGGCATGCTTCAGTAGAAACAAAATTTGGGCAGACAAAGAACTTGGTCGCCTCGGTGTCATCAATGTTGAGCTTTAGATCTCTGCCATGACTCCCCTTCGCACTCCGAGGATGCAGCAAGAAATGCTTACAAGCTTGAGACTCGAAATTATCAACGTCCATGTCTGCAACACTTTTGTAAAGATTGTGTAAACAACCAACGACTGAAGACTGCGGATTCTGATGCTTCTCGAGCAACCTGACAATGGTACCCATAGGAAGAGTCAAAAGACTACAGAGCACATCAACAAAATCCTTCCCAGCTTCAGCCAAAATAACTCTGTTTTTCTCCTCATCAATGAGAAGTCTTAGGCTAAACTTCGGCTTCTCAAAGCTCTTAGCCATCAAAATATCAGGGGGGTCAAATCAAAGAAGAAAGATAATTTATGAGCAGTGTTTTAGAAAGGAGTTTTTGTCAGTAAATGGAAACAAGGCTTTCCCACCCATATAAATAGACGTGTTCCACAGAACATAATGTTTAGTTACCATAAAAGATTCAAATACCCAAAACCAAGAAACCTTTGAGTGTCCCTATGAGCGCATGAGTTTGGATTCATGTCCCAAGGGAAAGAGTGTATATTTTCCATAAAAATGCAATCGATTAAAGACGAGCCGCCCACCTATCTCCAGTAATAAACAAGACAGTAGCTATAAGGGCATTGAGAAAGAAACGCCTTAATGAGTTTCATCAGATTTAGGGGTCTGCAAAGTCGACTGAGCTACTTCTTGAGGATTAGTTGTTAAAAATAAAATAAAATAAAAGAGTTACTTCTTTAGGATTTTTCTTTAGAGAGAACACTGGTTAATACAGATTTTTGTAATCAAGGAAGCTCTCTCTCAGTTAACTAACAGCCTGCAACAACGATACATTCGAAAGAAGAAGAAAAAGTCTAATGTTAATGATATAAAGAAGAATCAAGATTCATATGCTGATATATATCTGATCTGCTAACGTTAATCACTTTCTCCTCAATATGACTAATGTTCATGCAATCTTTCTTAACAATGAAGTTGACGAACTCAACTACAGTTTTAGATCATTGTAAGCAAGGACAACATCTCAACAAGAACACGATTCTTAAACCCCAAAAGCCACAAGGGACGGTCTTCAGAAAGAGGCAACTTCAGAGTCTTAGGTATTAGCAAAGAGGTGTTATGATAGAGCAATGTAAGAAAAAAAGAACTTTTATTTAGAATCATAAATCAACAAATGCTGAAAACCATTATATGAGAATTGCTTAATAGGAACAACAGCAGAACGAAATGAAACAGAGAGGAAAAAAAACATTAGAACCAAACTGTTTTCTTGAATGCCTTCAGCACCAGAGAAAAACTGAACTCAAGATTCTTTCTTTGGCTCCTTTGCAAGTAAGTTCGAGAGAACGTTGGTCAAAGCAGAGGACGAAGTCAATGAAGCTCTTAAAATATTGACGAGCTGCAAAAACAAATGCAGGACCACAATATTTAAACCGATGCAGAAAGGCTATAAAAAAGAATCAATTGCAAAATAAAAAATAGTATGAGCAAACCTCTGCTTTGTAGATACAAATCGATTGAGCCTCAAAGTCGTTCATGTTAATCTGCATCTTCTTTAACAGGCCAATGGTTGAAAATTTGTTCATTGGAGTGATTATCAGATCATCAGAGACGATGAATTTGGTATTTCTCTTCACAAACCCACTATCAGCTACCACTGAAGTGCAAGACTTGGAAGTCTTTGGATCAATAGGATTCAAAGTAACAACTTTTTGCCCTTCACCAAGCACAGATAATTCAAAACTTCTGGAAAATTTGCAAATAGAATAAGGGTGACGAAAATAGGGAATTAAACATTCATATGCTGGTGAAGGGCAACTGGCAATATCAAGGAGATTCTTACTGCAAGTATAGTAACTTGGAATAAAACAATTGTAAGCCAAATGTCTTCTATACCCACATCAGCACAAATTCTTTACACATCCGATAATGGTATTGTCTTCGAAGAACGAAGACGCCGACTCGAGAGGCAGAACAAGAAAAGTGAGAAGAGAATCAATGAAGTCTTCACTGCACTCAGCATAAAGAATCTTTCTGTCTAACTTTCCAACGAACACTTTAATATGGCATCCACTGCCCTGTTCTACCCGTCCAGTTTTGAACATTGGTGGAGGTGACAGTGTAAGCATCGTCGTCATACACTGTTTCATGAGGAATGTGCTTGTCAAGGCAGACTCTGAAGTGAATAAATTCCCCAGTAGAGACAAAACCTAAATTTAAAAAAGATTTTATATATATATATATATGAAAGCCTATATAAAACACTGAGAAAATAACAAAAAGAGAAAACCAAAGTACCTCTTCAGAGCCAACATCAATGAGCATTTCCTTAAGATCGTTTATATTTGGATATCCTAGGCCATTGAGAACCTTGACTATTTCATCGATAGAATTCAACATCACTTTCAAATCATCTGTCAGAATGAAAGATGATCTACAGCTAACAAACACAACATCTTCAGCATTTCCTAACGAGTCTACAACTTGCTCATCTTCTGGAACATGAATCTGATAGATCATCAAAGATCCACAGCTACATCTTGATTTGTAAAAATTGCTATACTTACTTGAGTCGCTCTCATGCTTTTTTGAGCATACATAGAACATTGTAGCCTGAGTATCATCAATGTGCAGTTTGAGTCTTCTGCAATGGATCTCCATGGAGCTCTTTGGAGAAAGCAACATACTCTTACAAGCCTCGGTCTTGAAATCATCAACGGCCATATCTGAAACACTTCGACTAAGATTCTTGTAACATCCTAGGATTTGTGGTAACTTCTGATGCTTCTCCAGCAATCTTGCAATAGTCCCCATTGGGAATGTCAAGAGACCAAAGAGCACATCAACAAAATCTTGACCAGCCTCAGCCAAAACAACCTTGTTTTTTTTCTCATCAACGAGAAGTTTCAAGCTAATCTTCTCACTCTTAGCCATTTTAAGTTAAGGAAACGAGTAAGAGAAAAGCAAGGAAGAGCAGTAACTGAGGTTTTAGGTATCTCGGTATGAAGATGTGAATAAGAAGATGCGCCTCTATATATTGAAGAACCAGCGGTTACGAATCTCAAGAGTTTTCTTTATCAGACAGTAAATGAGAATAATGAAACCACAAGAGTCATAATCTTTTAACCTTCCCTATGCTTGAACTTGGAATACAAATCCTACAGAATCAAGTTCCAGCTGTGATATGCCCACCAAAACCTTTGCGCTTCCCAAACACTGCATGAGTTTTGAACACATGTCCCAATGGGAAAAAGCATTTTCGTCTTTAAGACCAGATTATTTCAAAAAAGTGCATCGATTAATGCAAAATCGCCAACAAACATCGACTAATTTCAGGCTTAGATGCTTAGGGCATCTCCATAGTGAGATACGGTTTCTCAAAAAAAAAAAAATTTTGTATTTTAATAAATATTAGTTATATAATTAATTTTTAACAATAAAATAATATTTGACCAATAAATGATGTACAAGTGTTCTTATGGGTTCTACTCTCTCTCATACTTTTTGATTATATTTTATTTTTATATTGAACAGTTTTCTCAATGAAAAACCATTGATGGAGATGGTCTTAGTAACTACGACTCTTTATATTCACCATCTAGACAAACAAAAATTCCTCTCCTGCATCACATTTCCTGTTAGGTTTTGAGTTTAAGCATGCCGAAACATATCATTGATGAGATTGAATCTCTCTCCCTTGCCACTGGCTTTATCCTCAAGAATGGGGATTTTACTGAGGAGAAAAGCTTGCTGGTGAAGCCAACCATGGGCGGGACCTGGCACTGGTCTCCTATAAAAGGTCTTCACTCACAGGATTCAATCAGGAAGACTCGTGCCTACATATTGCAGGAGATTGCAAGGATGACCATCTATCCCGAGGCCGGTGTCAGTCCTACCTTGAGGCGCAAGAAGGGTATTGTCATTGGGGTGGCCAGAGCTGTGTCTACTGAGCTGTATCACATTGTCGAGAATGACCTCATAGAGGAGGAGATGGACACAGCGAAACTGGCGGTGGGATACGATGGCGAAACCATAGTGATCAAAAACGACGTGGACTCAAAGTGGAAGGAGGAGCTGTCCAAACCTTTGAACTTGTCTGAAACCGAAAATAAAGTGATTCAAAGACTGCTCTTAATCTCCCATGGAGTCATTCCCCTCCAGGGCTACTCATTGGTCACGACTTCCCACCACTACAATGACAAGTCGAAGAGAGCATTTTCCGCGGTGGAGAGGCAGTTTTTTTCTCGCTGTGACCAATTATCTTGGTGGAAAGAGGATGAAGAAGCCTTAAGGGACGCTATGTGGCACAAGGCTGGACATCCAGTGAAGATATCTTTCAAGAAGGAGATTGCCTGCAGTATTACTATCAAGCAGAGTCTGGCTAACGCAGGTATTGGGAGCGTCGCATGTAGGCTCCCTGCCACTGAAGACGTCGTTTGGAAGGCTGAAGCCTACAGGAACCTTTTAAAAACTTTGTCACCTATCTTCGATGATGAGGTCAAGTGGGAGGCTCTTGATGAGATGTTATCATATCTGAATCATTTCTCCGCTGCTAGGCCAACAGAGGTAGTGACCGTTCACAACGCGCCTACTCACCTCATGAGCTTGGACACGAGGGAGAAGGTCGTGACATGGATTGCACAATGGTGCTCTCAGAACGCTGAAAAAGTAGCTATTTGTTTAGGCTTTCACACGGCCTTGCTTGAAAACGCTGGAAAGTTTCCCGGACCCTCCTACTCGCTCATGGTACTCAGAACCAATGTTGACTCCTACATCTTAGGGACAAAGCTTTTCTCTGATTATACCGTCTTCAAGGCCAAGCTTCGTCAACTCATGGACAGTGTCTCATAGGGTCCTTTTGCTTATTTTGTTTCGTTTGTGTTTTCTCTGATGTGTCTGTGGATTGTTAATAATTGATAACTCTTCGTGGTTTTTTGAAAAATTCTGAAACTTTTATTGTTTTGCTTTGCAGAATAAGCCTTTCCTTAATCCTTCAATTCTATTGAGATGTTGACAACGTTTATGAGCTAGAATTCAGACTCTTAATTAAGCCTTAAAACCTCTTTCTAATTTGCTTGTCATTGTCTGTTATAGGATAACATCTCATAAAGATTACAGAATGTTTCTTAAACCCTAAAAGCCACAAGGATTTGTCAACTTCAGAGTCTTGGAAAAGAGGTGTTGTGACAGAGCAATGTAAGACAAAATAAATTTTATTTTAAGATAATAATTAACAAAATACTTGAAACCATTGGTTTATAAGACTATAACAATGGTTCATTGAAAACTATAAAGTTAACCTTAGCCATCTGGAGCAGTCCATCATAATTAATTGACTCAGGTTCAATGTAATTTATTCAGTAAGAAGATAAGCATGACGACAAATTGTGTTTTTTGATAAAAGTTAAAATAGAAGATGGAACATATTGATGAACATAACTACTGAGTCTCTGCTTTGGCCTTCTTCGAGATTAAGCTCCAGAAAGAACTAGTTAAAGCTGAGGATGTCATCAGGGAAGCTCTTAACAAACTGATAGCCTGCAGTAAAAGACATAATTCAATGAAAGAAGACAATTTTTCCCTCGAGCTCAAACACTTAAATCAAACAAAAGACTAAACCCATACCTCTAGTTTCCCAATGGTGATCACATGTTCTTCAACATCTTCTTTATCCAAGTGCATGTTCAACTTTAGCAAACTAATGTTTGAGACCAAGTTCTTCGGTTTGATAACCAAATCATCAGTTACCAAAAACCTTGTGTTTTGCTTCATAAACCCAAAACTAGTCAAATATAAAACTGATGTTTTATTGGTGAAAAACATGTTCTGGTTCTTTTCCTTCAGAGAATTCGGACGAGGAGGCATCTTTCTAGTGAACTTAAAGTCATACTCATTATTAGTTTCAACGACACACTTGAAACTGCAATAGATCTCTTGTTGCTCAGTGACGACATCAAGTAACTGTTTAGGGCAACTATAAAACGAAGGAAGCTTGGTTTTGGAAGAGGATGAAGCATCAATTCTCTTGAAGCTTCTGAATAAGTTTCCAATACAACCTAAACTGATATTCCCTGCAGAGATGTTCCAGACAGATTCAAGTGGCAAAGCTAGAAAAGTGAAAAGAAGATCAATGAAGTCTGCTCCACATTCAACACAGAGAATCTTGATGTTCGGTTTTCTAACAAATGCTTTAAAAGTTATGGTTTGGCCTGGTACTGCTCCATCTCCAGATCCTTGCAAAGTTGGACTTAGAGGTATACGAGATCTGATCATTTGCAATGAGCTTTGCTTCTTCAGAAAAGTGTCGGTTAAAGGAAGGTCCGAAGTAAAGAAACATTCCAGCAAAGTCAGTACCTGTTGATGACACAAACAAACACTCAACAAAACATATATATTCAAACTACGAAGACCAACGTAAGATGATACAGTAAAAAATACCTCACTGACACCGACATGAAGAAGTATTTCACTGAGCTTGGAAGTATCTGCGTAGCCTAAGCCTCTGAGAGTATTCAAAACATTATCCATAGAGCTCGCCTCCACTTTCAGATCATCTGTTATAATGAAAGAAGAAGCTTTACAGCTGAAAAAAACTCCATCATTATCCTTTCTCAAAATCCTTCCTTGAACTTGCTCTTCTTCAAGTCCCTTAATCTCCCGATTCATCACTCTTTTGACAACCTTCGAGTCAACAATTTCTCCACATTCACATTCCTCCGTGTTCGAAATGCTATAATGATGTCTGCAGGATTCTTTAAAGCCTGAGCAAACAAAGTACTTAACAGCCCTAGTGTCATCAATTTTCAACTTCATATTTCTGAACTTCTCAAGATTCACACTCCTAGGATACAGTAGAACTTGCTTACATGCTTCTGTCTGAAAACTCTCAAGATCCATCTCTGAAACACTTTTGTAAAGATTGTTGAAACATCCTATACCCACTTGAGGCGATTTTTGATGTTTCTCAAGCAATCTAACAATAGTTCCCATGGGAAGAGCGAGAAAACTAAAGAGAACATCAACAAAATCCTTACCAGATTCAGCCAAGACAACCTTGTTCTTCAGTTCATCTATGAGAAGTCTCACACTTAGCTTTTTTGACTTTGTACTCTCAGCCATTGGAGATTGTTAACAGAGAACGCTAAGGAAGAGAAGAACAATACAAAGAGATAGTAAAGAGAAAACGTTTTGAAAGTTTAAACCAAGAGAAGAAGGATTGTGACTTAAATAGTGTTTTTAAAATTTAATAACTTTAAATGTTATGAAGTTCTATTTTAAAAGAAATTTTGATAACTTTAATAAAAAGAAAAATAAGAAATAAACAAAATAAATAAATGAAAGATAATAAACTATTGCTAGAGAGTTTTCTATAATCTTGTTGATTAGTTACTCCATAATCTTGTAAAGTTTATCAAACAATCTTTCTATTATTATTATTTTGGTAGAAAACAATTTTTCTATTTTAATGATACTTATTATTACTTTATTTTGAGAATAAAAGTGTAAAAAATCATAAATCAATAACAAAATAATTTAATTTATTAACAATTATAAATTCTTTTATTTTAGTTGGATAAACACAAAAATTTTCTTGATTTTATAAAATTTTAAATATGATAACTCCAAATTTATGAAGATTTTTTACAAAACAAAAACATTAAATTTTAGCAGAATTTTGATAAAATCTTAATGAATAACCACAGATTTTTCAATCACATATAAAATTATTTAAATTACAAACCAATAAACACCCCTAAACTTTTGAATTCCCCACGTCAACGTGACTGTGCATTCCACGTGGCGGATGTGGGCCCTATAGTTGGACCATGACTCGGACGGATGTTGAAATTCATTGTCGTTGCCAATTGCGTTTGTCTCACTGAAACTGTGAAAATTTTATCTCTTTTATAGATAAAGAATCTTGCTTTTTTCAGTTTTCAGTATGAAGAAGAATTGAAGAGAGTGTCCGAGGAAGGAGACCTTTGGTTTCAGTTTGTGAGTCTTGTTGTAATGGCTTTATCAATGGAGTTTGGGTTTTCAATTGGGTCATGCTTCAAGGCACCAAACCCACCTGTTCTAATCTCTGCAAGCCCTAATAAGATCAATTTCACGTTGAGAAGGAGAAAGAAAAGATTCTTACTTAGAGTCTCTGCTGTGTCGTATAAGGAATTCGCAGAGTCTGCTTTAGAAGAAACCAGGAAAAGGATCGTTCTTGAACCTTCACATCTCCAGGTATATGCAATTACATTTCGTTAGTGTAGTGGGAGGATTATATTTCTCATTGTTTCTTGCTGTGAATTTTGGGTAAATTGATTTGAGTTGTCATTAGGAACCAAACAAATAACTTTACTGTTATAGACTGCTTATATAAGTAAAAGTTCAGATTTTGTTTTTCTAATCACGAAACTGTTTCAGGAAAAGTATAGTAGCATGACAGGACTAGATGGTAAGACCGAACTTCAAATGCTTGCTTTTAAATCTTCAAAGATTAGACTCTTGAGGAGTATGGCAATAGAGAATGAGACAATGCAGGTTTAACTTCAGCAGTACAAACTGATTGCTTTAGTCCCATTTCCTTACTTTCAATTGATTGATTGTTTGTATCTTCGCTTAGGTCTTTGACTTTGCGGGTTTCATGGAGCCTGAGTATGATACTCCCATATTCTGTGCTAACTTTTTCACATCTACCAACGTTAACATAGTTGTATTGTAAGTTATCTTCTAGTTATGCTGGAGTTATCAGGTCTGTATTGTCCAAACTGATGTTCAATATTTTACTGTATGTTCTTCTTTAGGGACCTTAATCCTTTGCATCAGTTGACTGACCAGACGGATTACCAAGACAAGTATTATAACAAGATAATGTCCATATATCACAAATATGCTGAGGTGACCACAAGAATACACCAAATTACTCAATTGCAAGTAAACCTAATGCTGAGGTGTAAATGACTGATCTTGAGATTTATTTGCAGACTTTCCCATGGGGAGGGAAATTGACTGGTGAATCCATAAAGTTTTTCTCGCCTTTGGTGATGTGGACTAGGTTTTCGTCTAGCAAAGAAAAACATAAGGCTTTGTTCTCTGCGTTTCTAGAGTACTATCAGGTATATACTCAGCGGCCAAAAGCTAAGGTTTTATTGGAAACTTTGACTGAGAATCTATCATCTTCTTCCTACAGGCATGGCTTGAGATGACAATCCAAGTGAGGGAGGAGATGGAACCATCTCATGTGAGAGCCAATTGTGAAGCACAACACAAGTACCTGACATGGCGAGCACAAAAGGTGATTTCATTTCCTTTTGTGTAATTTGCATGTTTGAACAGACACTGTATCTGTATTGTTACAATGGATATTGATTTGGTGTTTGCAGGATCCTGGACATGGTCTTCTTAAAAGATTAGTAGGTGAAGCAAAGGCAAAGGTATAAAAGATTTGATCCCATTAGTGTCCCCATTATTAATTAGCTTGTGAAGATGTTGAAAATGATTTGAACAAAATCAGGAGCTGCTAAGGGATTTCCTGTTCAATGGGGTGGATGAGTTAGGCACAAAAACATTCATTGATTACTTTCCAGAGTACCAAACAGAAGATGGAACTGTAAGCGATAAACGAAGTATCATTGGGAAGTCATATGAAACTCGTCCATGGGATTTAACAGGACAATTTATCGGCTAACAATGATATATGTGAACAAGTCAGATTTCAGAGTCATCAACACAAGAGGACGTGAACTTAGGGAAGTAGGAATAAGAAAGAGCAGCATGAGGAGTCTCTCAGGTCTATCTGCATTTCAAGATGATTGTTTGAGTTACCATGCATTGTAGTTTTACAAGTGTAGCTCTCAGCCCTTCATCAAAATGAGAATCCTCGAGTATGATATGATTTTAATGAAAATGTATTCGTCTCTACCTAATCAACAGAGATTAACTTATAAAAATCCAGACATAAACATATCATAACTCTAACATCCAGACATAAACATCATGCGTTAGGTAACCAAGGCAGATGATGATTAGCGAGCTTAATAACTTAAACATCTAGACAAAAAGCATAACAAGTAAATAAAAAGGAAGGTTGCACAAGTTAAAAACACCCAAGAGGTTCGTCTGCGAGCTTTCTTCTACTCCAAAGTCATCTTTGGCTTCTTAATTATCTTCTTTTTTGCAGTCCTCTTTGGCTTCTTAATTATCTTCATTATGGCAGCCATCTTTGGCTTTTCATCTATAAAGTAACAACGAAAGTTTGTTACACTTGGTTAACAGGAAGCAAGAATCAACAAGATATTGACGTACCTGGGCGGCCACAAATGATGCGGCCTTTCTGGCGGCGGGGGTGGAAAATGTTTCTTCCATGGTAAGCAACAAACCGAACAACTGCTTTGCGCCCCCCTCCCATGTCGGTCCCACTAAGTTTTGGGGCCTTGTCTATTGCGTCTTCTCCCAGTAGATACACTATAGAGAAGCTGTAAAAAACCAGGACGACAAGTCTTTAGTATAAGTTTAGACTTTACTAACTTGGGGAAATATGGTTGGGGAGGAACAAGCCACAAACCTATCGAAAATCATGACATGATCAACCTTCCCACATGAAGAGAAAAGTTTACTCAACTCGCACTTGATATCAGACTCACTAAGCGAAGTGTCGTATCGTATCCTTCAACCTCTAACTCAACGCAACTGAAATAATTGGATTGCAGCAGATGATATAGTATAATTAGAAAACAATCTTAAAGATACAAATCTCGGAAATAAATTCCGTTTACTTGTCTTCTTCTTTCGGAAAGGGATCGGCCTCAGCATCGACAGTCCATCCTCCCATGTCACTTCCATTGAGTTGCAAGGCCTTGTCTGCTGTGCCTTCTCCCACAAAATAAATAAAAGCATGACTCCAGAGAGAAGAATTGCGAGTTTCGGGAATATGAACATCCGTGATCTCTCCACATGGAGAGAAAAGTTTTTTCAACTCACTCTCGACATGTTCACGAGGAAGCTCAATGTCATATCCCGTAACGCTAATCCTCTCAATGTCACTGTCACTACAAGCAAGAGATCATGATCAACATATATACATATCTTACTCATACAATAATCTCAACCAATCAATCAATTTACCGGATTTTTCGACTACGCTTCACTTCAAGCCCCTAAAGATACAAAAACATCTATCAGAAATTCGAAACAGATCGTCAAAGAGTGAATAAGAAGAAAGGCTATAAGGATACGAAGAAGATTACCTTGTTGGCGATTTCGTCCATGGATAAGTTGACAAGAGCGCCGGCGATAACCCTTAAGAGATATTTTACGGTTTTAGAGATTTAGGTCTGATTTGAACAAGGTATTAATAATTGTGTTTTAAAAATAAAATAAAAAATCATTACTAGCTTGCTATGCACGGACATAGTATACTTGTTATTTTCTTTTTATAGAGACCGAAATATTTTTGGTATCAACTAAATATTTTAATAATTTGAAACCAAATGAATCATATTTTTATCTCTTTAACTTTTAAAGACAAATTTCATACAGTTAAACTTTTTTCATAAAGCAACTTCATACATTTAGACTAAAAAATCATTATAAAATTATTATGATTAGCTAACAGATTTAAATTGTAAACCAATTTAAAAAAAAAATTAAGCTAGTCTTTTCATTTTTACAAAAGATTTTGGTGGATCAAACGTGTAGCCCTTAAAATCTATTTTTGTTGTTTGGTACTAATACGTTTTTTCTTGGTTTTATATCAAGCCAATCTCCGTCACTTATTTCTGATATCAAAAATCACTTTTTTTTTTAACAGTTTAAAACTTTATTATCTCCTTTTTCGCAAATATATGAGTTGTTTTTATCAAAATAGTATATGGAATATAATGGTTCTGATGTTTAGATCTAATCATCCAGAAATTTATGCGGTCGTGATAGTGGAGGTACAAACTACAAAGCATGTCGCGGAACGCAACTTTTCTCTATCTTTCGGAATATGGTGTTTGAACATATTTTGATCGTAAGCTTCATGTAATTGCTAATTCTTTATTGATTATTCTCCAAAGCAGCTAGTGTCTGAGGCAATAAAAATTTTCGTAAATGACTTTTAAATACATATATAATCTCTCAGATACTAAATATAATATATTCTTAATATGAACTACCCTCACAAGCATGGATGTCGGGAACAACAACATTTCGACGCACCTGAATCAAATTCCATTTTCATTCGAACAAAAACTGGAGAGGTTTGATCCCAGTCACCAACCGACTCATCCTTGTAGGCTAGATCCCAAACACTACTTTTCTCAACCTTCCATTTCTGACCACTCAAACCGGTTCAAAACGCCCTACGACGACCAACGGTTCAATTCGGCAAGAATTAGCTTCTACAAGAAGCTTACGATCTAAATCTGCTCTAACACCATACTCCGAGAAAAAGAGAAAGGTTGCGTTCCGCGACACGCTTTGTACGTCCGCCATCACCACCGCACCAACGTTTGTACAATTGGATCTAACCATCCGAACCATTGTATTTCGTGTAATTTTTTGAATAAGAACAACTCAAGTATTTGTGAGAAGAGGAGATACTAGGGTTTAGATTTTTAGAGAAATAAGTGATTTCTAATATCAGAAATAAGTGACGGAGATGAGCTTGATATAAAACCGCATGTCATGCGTGAAATCTTATCATGACAAATGTATATTATATTGACCCATCATAAACTTTATCGCCAAATATTTTTTCTTTTTATCCAAAAGTAATATTCGGTATTTTTTTAGGGTGAATTAGCTCAATAACCATATTCCATAAAAATATTAAGTAACTAACACCATAAACGAAGGAATTGAGAGAGTGACGCTACGGGTATGTGAAGTTAC